>Ga0070694_100000012_pt1 | contig 85073 bp, 70 predicted proteins | sample KBSK1251metaG_FD_65470 | JGI IMG/M metagenome (GOLD analysis project Ga0070694, IMG submission 65470) | Corn, switchgrass and miscanthus rhizosphere microbial communities from Kellogg Biological Station, Michigan, USA - KBS K1-25-1 metaG | ecosystem: Host-associated > Plants > Roots >...
CCGCTGCGCCTCGGAGTACAGCCTTTCCATCTCCGCCTGCTTGCGCCTCGCGCTCTCCGGGTCCATGCCGCCCTCGGTCATCCCGCCTCCGCCATCGCCCCGCGGCGCGCCGCCATCCCTTCCGGAAGAGGGGCCGCGCCCGCTCCGGACTCCCGCCTGAGTCGTGCGCTGTTCCCCACCACGAACAGGCTGCTGGCGATCATCGCCAGCGCGGCCATGAGCGGCTGCAGGCGTCCCGCGATCGCCAGGGGGACGAGCACCAGGTTGTAGGCGAACGCCCAGAACAGGTTCAGGCGGATGACGCGCATCGCGCTGCGGGCCCGATCCACGAGCCAGGGGATCTGGCCCAGGTCGTCCCTCAGCAGACGGACGTCCGCCGCCTCCTGCGCCAGGTCGTCGCCGCAGCCGAGCGCGAACGACACGCCGGCCCGCGCCAGCGCCGGGGCGTCGTTCAGGCCTTCGCCGACCATCCCGGCCGGTCCGAAGCGGCGCTCGCTGTCGGCGATCGCCCGGGACTTGCCGTCGGGAAGAAGCCCGGTGCGCGCCGGCACGCCGAGCCGGAGCGCCAGGTCCGAGGCGGATGCCGATCGGTCTCCGGTCAGGATTGCCACGTCGATGCCCCTCTTGCGAAGCGCGTCCAGGGCCGCCGGCGCGCCGGGACGCAGCGATTCCTCGAACTCGAGGCGGCCGGCGGGGCGCCCGTCGACGACGACCGCGACACCGGGACCTCCCACCGAAACGCGGCGCGGCGCGCCCCCTTCGAGGAGGACCTCTCCTTCCACGCCGGAGCCGGGCACCACGCGGACGCGGCGCGCCTCGCCGAGAGGCAGGCCGCGGTCGCGCGCCGCCCGGACCACCGCCAGGGCCAGGGGATGGCGCGATCGGGCCTCGAGCGCGGCGGCGACCGCCAGGACCTCGTCCTCCGTGAAGCCGCCCTCGGCGCGCACGCGCGCCATGCGGGGCTCCCGCTCCGTCAGCGTGCCGGTCTTGTCGAAGTAGATCGACCGCACCGCGGCGAGACGTTCGATCACCTCGCCCCCCCGCAGGACGATGCCGCGCCGCGCCGCCGTCCCGATCGCCTCCCAGACCGCCAGGGGCGTGGCCAGCCCCAGGGCGCACGGGCAGGCGATGAGCAGGACCGACAGCCCCCGCTCGATCCCGGCGCCGGCGTCGAGCCGCGCGCCCCAGTACGCCGCGGTGCCGACCGCGACGGCGCAGGCGGCCGGCGTGAAGACGGCGGAGACCCTGTCGGCCAGCCGTTCGATCGGCGCGCGCGAGGCGCGGGCCGCGTCGATCAGCCGGGCGATGCGCGCCGAGGTCCGATCGGCCCCCACGGCCGTCGCGCGCACCAGCAACGCGCCGTCGACGCTGATCGTGCCGGACAGGACCGGGTCTCCCGGCGCGATGCGCCGGGGAACGGGCTCCCCCGTGACGGAGGATTCGTCGACGAAGCCTTCCCCGTCCACGACCACGCCGTCCGCGCCGATCCGGCCTCCCGGCGCGATCCGGACCAGGTCGCCGCGCCGCACCTCGCCGACCGGCGCGTCCACGGGGACGCCGTCGCGCAGGATGCAGGCGGTCTCCGGCCCGCCAGACAGCAGGGCCCCCATCCGGGCCGCTGCGTTCGTGCGCGCCCGCGCCTCGAGGTAGCGGCCGAGCGTGACCAGGACCAGCGTCATGCAGGCGGTCTCGTAGTAGACCGCGCCGCGTCCCGAGAGAGTCGCGAAGGCGCTGAGCCCGAACGCCGCCAGCGCCCCGAGGACGATGAGCGCGTCCACGCCCGCGCCGCGCGAGCGGGCGCGGCGCCAGGCCCCTTCGGCGATCGGCCACCCGAGGAGGAGCATCACCGGGAGCGACAGCAGCAGGAGGACGTGGCGGAACAGTCCCGTCATGCCGGCCGCGAACGGATCCGGCTGAGTCGGTCCGCCGGCGAGCGGATCGCCGGCGTACAGGACCATGCTCAGCATCATGACGTTCATGGAGAGGAAGACCGCCAGCGCAAGACGGGCCATCACCGACGCCGGCAGGGACGCCTCGCCGTCCGCCCCGCGGATCCGGTGGATGAGCGCGCAGCCGTAGCAGCAGAAGCGCCAGGCGCCCGCACGGATCGGGAAGCCGCACTGGGCGCAGCGGTCCGCGGCGCCTGCGGCCGATGGTCGCTCCCGGCTCATCGGACGAGCCATGCCTTCAGGTCCGGAAGGTAATACCGCAGCATGTAGACGAACCCGAACGCGGCGAAGGCCAGGTAGAGGAGCGCCAGCCACCAGGGGAAACGGCTTCCCTGGTACGTGGGGGTGTCCGCGGGGCGCGCAGGCCCCGTCCCGCCGTCCTCGTCGCCGGGCAGGCGCGCCGGGCTCATCGGGATCCCGCGACCGGCGTTCGACCCGGGCCGCCTCCCGCCGTCTCCAGACGCTCCAGCTCGGATTCGGTCTCGAGGAGCCGGTACTTCGGCTCCTCGATGTCATGATAGTGGCCGCGCGCGTAGGCCCAGGCCGCGAGACAGAGAAAGCCCATCGTGACGATGAAGTAGCTGAACACCGTGGCGAAGGCGAACCCCGGCATGTCACCACGGCCGGCCGTCTGGATGAACTCGTAGATCTTGAAGGCGAAGGTCGCGCCGCCGCCCAGGACCGAGGCGCCGACCGCCCAGGTGACCGTCCTGCGCCAGCGCGTGCTCACGGCGCGCCTCCGGGAGCCGCGCCGGCAGGCGCCGCGCCGAGGTCGGGCAGGAGCGGCGCGTCCGGCTGCTCGGCCCAGCTCCCCAGCCACTGGACGTACGCCACGATCGCCAGGCCGCGCGCGTTCGGCTGGGGCACGCCGCCCGGCCCCGCCGGAGGGTCGAAGAACCAGGGGAACGAGGGCATGACCGACGACGGCACGACATCGCGCGGCTCGAAGAGGTGGGCCACGTGCCAGTCGTTGCTGTGCTTCCCCGCCGAGCGGATCAGGTCGGGGCCGACGCGCCGGGTCCCGAAGAGCTGCGGCAGCTGCAGCTCGTTCTGGTACTCGCCCGCGTACGACACGGCGCCGAACCGCCGGTCCTCGTTCGAGACGGGACGGACGAACTGCGAGTGGCAATGCCAGCAGGCCTCGGCCCGGTACGTCTCGACGCCGAGCCGCAGGGCGCGGGCGTACGCTTCGGGCGTCGGGGAGCCGAAGTGCTTCTTGAACGATTCCGGGTAGCGCGCCGCCAGGTCGTCGAACTCGGGCGGAACGTCGCGGGCGATCTCCTCGAGATGCTGCATCGGCAGGCCGCGGAGCACCTGGTACGGCAGCCAGGCCTCGACGGCCACGGCCGCGACGAAGAACCCCAGCCCGGCGACCAGCAGGATGGTGGCGAACCGCTCGAGCGGATTCATGCGGCCACCGCGGCGGCGCTCACCACCTCGGGGGCCGGCGAGCGCCGCGCCGTGAGCCACAGGTTGACGAAGAACAGGACCTGCCCCAGCAGGATCACGAAGCCCGAGAGGGCGCGCGCCGTCCAGAAGGGGGCGGAGGCGCGCAGCGACGCCTCCCACGGGGCCAGGTCGCGCCACAGGTAGCCCTGCACCAGGCCGGCCGCCACCAGGTCGATCACCATGAAGGCGGTCCCCGCCGTCGTCAGCCAGTAGTGCCAGCGGTTCAGCCGGACCGAGTACCAGGGCCGGCCGACCAGGCGCGGCCAGAGCTCGGTGATGATCCCGAAGATCCAGAACCCGAACACGCCGAACATCACCAGGTGGGCGTGACCGACGACCCAGTCGCTGAAGTGCACGATGGTCTGCACGGTCAGGAGCGTCTGGTAGGCGCACTGGATGCAGGTGAGCACATAAAAGATGATGCCGGTATAGATCCAGCGCAGGGGGATGCTGTGCACCAGGGCCCCCGCCTGGCCGCGCAGCGTCGCCAGGAAATTGATGAACACCGTCGTGACGACCACCTCGACGCCGACGGTCGCCACCACGGCGCCGTACTGCGCGAACATCGGGATGGGGCTCCAGAGATAGTGGTGCACGCCGTTCAGCGGGTAGAAGAAGGCCAGCCCCCAGAAGCCGATCAGGCTGACCGCGTGGCTCCAGATCGGGCGCTTCATGATGACCGGGACGAAGTAGTAGAGGAGACCCCAGCCGAGCGGGGTCACGAACAGGCCGACCAGGTCGTGGATGAACAGGCCGCTCACCGCCGCGCCGCTGGCCCCGGGCAGGTAGAACTGCGGCACGTAGTTCCCCATCACGTAGTTCAAGGGCGTCCACACCAGCGCGGCCGTGAAGTACCAGAGGGCGACGTACAGAGGCTTGCGGCCGCTCCTGACGATCGGCGCGAGAAAGTTGATCGCCACGGCGAGGAGTCCCACCATGACCACCGGGTCGATGAAGATCGGGGTCTCGCCCCATTCGATCGCCTGGGCGAAGCCGGAGAGGATCCCGATTCCCGTCGCCGCGAGGACTCCCTGCCACGCCCAGAAGATGAACCAGCTCAGGCCGCGCGACAGGACCGGGCGGCCGGTGATGCGCGGAATGGCCCAGTGCAGCCCGCCCAGGAACGCATTGGCGATGAATCCGTACGCCAGGATGTTGGTGTGCACCATGCGGACGCGTCCGGGCGACAGCCACTCGATGCCGGGAAACCAGTAGCGCTGCAGGAACTGGAACGCGAACGCCAGTCCGGCCAGGAGCCCGATCATCAGGGCGACGAGCCCCGCGATGAAGTGGGCCAGGACCAGAGACCTCATGACGTGATCGAAGTCGGTCTTCGCGGTCGCGGTGTGCGCCTGGGTCACGGCTCGCCCCCCGATGGACCCGGAACCGCCGGCGCCGCGGCCCCGTGGGTGGGAATCGCCTGGTGCCGCCGCCAGCGGCGGTCCGCCAGGCTCTTCACGTAGTAGGACAGGGCCCAGAGGTCCTTCTCTTCCAGCCCGTCCTTCCAGGTCGGCATGGCGGTGCCGCCGATGCCGGAGGCGATGGTGAGGTAGATGTCCTCGATCGCGGAGCCGTTCTTCAGCTTGTCGACCGGGAAGTCGGTGGGCCGGAGCGGCCGGTCCCACGCGTCGGTCACCATCTCGGGCCGCCCGGCGTTCGGCCGCAGGGTCACGGCCTCCGACTTCTCGCCGGCCACCATCCGGTCGACATCCTCCTGGCTGGCGTAGGTGGCGTGGCACTGCCAGCAGGTGGCGACCACGTGGTAGACCACCCTGCCGCGATCGACCGCCGACTGGATTTCCGGGGGACCGCCACCGGCGTACGGGTTCTCCGAGACCGCCACCGGCGCCCCGGGGCGCTGCCCGCTCCAGGCCGGGCTCAGGGTCTTGAGGTAGGCGACGACGGCGCGCCGCTCCGAGTCGGAGAGCAGGGCCCAGGAGGGCATCGAGGATCCCGGCAGGCCGCGGACCAGGGTGCGCATCAGGTCCTCGTCGCGCGGCAGCTGTCCGGACGCGACGCCGGCGAACTTGAAAAGGCCGCGCGTGAAGTCGCGCGGCTTCGGATCGAGGAAGCGGGCCGCCGGGCCCTGCCCGTCCCCCTTCTCGCCGTGGCAGCCGGCGCAATATTCGGAATAGACCCTGGCGCCCCGCGCCGCGAGCTGCGGCGCGGTGTCGCGCCCCCCTGCGGCTTCGGACGGCCGCAGAGGCGCACCCGCGGGCACCAGGGAGCCGACGCCGCAACCCCAGGCCGCGGCCCCGAGCAACGAGGCCAACGCGAGAAGCGGACGCCCCGTCACGATGTCAGGTGGTATCCGGTCAACGCCTTCATGTAGCTGGCCCGTTCGAAGGCGGTCGGGTTGGCGCAGGAGCGCTGGCTCATGCTCCCCTTCAGCTGCGCGATGGAGGAGTACTCGTGCTCCGTCATGAAGCGCTCCATCGCGTCGCGCACGACCGTCAGGTGACCGATGCCGCGCCGTAGCAGGGCGGAGCATAGCATGGCGACATCGGCCCCCGCCATGAGGACCTTGAGGGCGTCCTCGTGATCGTGCACGCCGCCGGTCGCCGCCAGGCTCACCGGGACGCGGCCGTGCAGGATGGCGATCCAGCGCAGGGGAAGGCGGATCTCGTCGGAGTCGCTGAGAATGACGTGGGGGCGGACCTCGAGCGTCTCCAGGTCGATGTCCGGCTGGTAGAATCGATTGAACAGCACGAGACCGTTCGCCCCGGCACCGGCCAGCGCGCACGCCATGTCGCCGAGGGCGCTGAAGTAGGGCCCGACCTTGACCGCCAGCGGGATGCGGATGCTGCCGCGCACCTGGCGCACGACGTCCAGATAGCGCGATTCGATCTCGCGGCCGGTCACGCGGAGGTCGGCCTCCACGTGGTACAGGTTGATCTCGAGAGCGTCGGCCCCGGCCTCCTCGATGTACCTGGCGTATCGCAGCCAGCCCCCCGGCGTGCTGCCGTTCAGGCTGGCAATGACCGGGATGCGCACCGCCTCCTTGGCCCGCCGGACATGCTCCAGGTAGCGCTCGGGCCCGAAGCGGAACGATGGCGGCTCGGGGAGGTACGTCAGCGCCTCCGCGTAGGAATGGGTGCCGTGCTCCAGGTAGTGATGCAGCGCCCGCGCCTCCTGCTCGATCTGCTCTTCGAACAGGGAGTGCAGCACGACGGCCCCGGCCCCGGCGTCCTCCATCCGCTTGAGGTTGTCGATCTCCTGCGACAGCGGCGAGGCGGACGGGACGAGCGGGCTGTCGAGCCGCAGGCCCAGGTAGTCCGTCTTCAGATCCATCACCGCCTCCCCCGCGCCGCGATCGCCTCCGCCGCGGCGGGACCTCCCGCGCCCTGGGCGGCCGATGCCGCGCCGGCCTGTGACATGTCCTGCAGCCGCTTCCAGCGCTCGTCGACGTCGCGCTGCGCCAGGTCCAGGAGGCGCTTCGCCTCCTCCGGGTGGCTCGCGGCCAGGACCCGATAGCGCGTCTCGCGGTAGGCGTACTCCTTCAGGGGAATCTTCGGCGCGCGCGAGTCGAGGTGCAGGGGGGCGATCCCGCGGGCCGCCTCCTCCGGGTGGTAGCGCAGGAGCGGCCAGTGGCCGCTCTCCACCGCCAGCTTCTGCTGCTGCATGCCGAGCCGCATGTTGATCCCGTGGGCGATGCACTGGCTGTACGCGACGATCAGCGACGGCCCCGCGTACGCCTCCGCTTCGAGAAACGCCTTCACCGTCTGCGCGTCCGACGCCCCCATGGCGACGCGCGCCACGTAGACGTTGCCGTACTGCAGCGCGAGCGCCACCAGGTCCTTGCGCGGCGAGGCCTTGCCGGCCGCGGCGAACTTGGCGACCGCGGCGCGCGGCGTCGCCTTGGAGGCCTGGCCGCCGGTGTTCGAGTAGACCTCCGTGTCGAGGACCAGGACGTTGACGTCGCGGCCGCTGCTCAGGACGTGGTCCAGCCCGCCGAACCCGATGTCGTACGCCCAGCCGTCGCCGCCGACGATCCAGACGCTGCGCTTCACCAGGTCCGGCGCGAGGTCGTCGAGCAGGCGCGCCTCCGGCTCGTCGAGGCCGGCCAGGCGCAGGCGGAGCTCGCGCACCCGCTCGCGCTGCGCCGCGATCCCCGCCTCGCCCGACTGATCGGCGGCGACGAGCGCCGCGGCGAGATCGACCCCGACGCGGTCCTTCAGGCGCACCAGGAGCAGGGCAGCCCGATCGCGCCGCGCGTCGAGACTGAGGCGGAAGCCGAGACCGAACTCGGCGTTGTCCTCGAACAGCGAGTTCGACCAGGCGGGCCCGCGGCCCTCCCGGTTGGCGGTCCACGGCGTGGTCGGCAGGTTGCCGCCGTAGATCGACGAGCAGCCGGTGGCGTTGGCGACCAGCATCCGGTCGCCGAACAGCTGGGTCATCAGCTTCACGTAGGGGGTCTCGCCGCAGCCGGCGCAGGCCCCCGAGTACTCGAACAGCGGCTCGAGGAGCTGCGATCCCTTGACGGTGTCGGCGTGAACCATCGCCCGGTCCGCCTCCGGCAGGGCGAGGAAGAAGTCTAGGTTCGCCCGCTCCGGCCCGCGCAGCGGGGCCTGCGGCTCCATGTTGATCGCCTTGAGGCGCGTCTCCGTCTTGTTGCGCGCCGGACAGACCTCGACGCAGACGCCGCAGCCGGTGCAGTCCTCCACGGCGACCTGCACGGTGTACTTCGTGCCGGCTGCGAACTCCGTCCCCTTCCAGTCGAGGCTCTTGAAGGTCTCCGGGGCCCCCTCGAGCGCCGCCTCGGGGTACGCCTTGACCCGGATCGCCGTGTGCGGGCAGACCAGGGCGCACTTGTTGCACTGGATGCACCACGCCTCGTCCCAGGCCGGCACCTCCAGGGCGATGTTGCGCTTTTCCCAGCGCGCCGTGCCGGAGGGGAACGTCCCGTCCACCGGGAAGGCGCTCACTGGCAGCAGGTCCCCGCGTCCGGCGATGATCTCCCCCAGGACGCGCCGCACGAAATCGGGCGCGGCCGCCGGCACCGGGTCGCGCCGCGGCGCCGCGGCGCCCGCCTCGGCCGGAGGCACCGGCACCTCGTGCAGGTGCTCCAGCGCCGCGTCCACGGCGGCCAGGTTCATGGCCACCAGCTGCTCGCTCTTGCGGCCATAGGTCTTGCGGATCGAGTCCTTGATCGCCTCGATCGCTGCTTCGGGCGGCAGGACCCTGGACAGCGCGAAGAAGCAGGTCTGCATGATCGTGTTGATCAGCCGTCCGAGCCCGGCCCCCTGCGCCACGCGGTACGCGTCGATGGCGAAGACCTTGATCCCCTTGTCGCGGATCGTCTGCTGCGTCTCGCGCGGCAGGCGGGCCCAGGCCTCCCCGGGCGGCGTCGGCGTGTTCAGCAGGAACACCGAGCCCGCCCGGGCCAGCGACAGGACATCGAGGGTCTCGAGGAACGGCTCCTGGTGGCAGGCGACGAAGTCGGCGGACTCGACCAGGTACGTGGAGCGGATCGGCCGGGGGCCGAATCGCAGGTGGGACACGGTGGTCGAACCCGACTTCTTCGAGTCGTACACGAAGTAGCCCTGGGTGTGGAGGCCGGTCTTCTCGGAGATGATCTTGATGGTGTTCTTGTTGGCCCCCACCGTGCCGTCCGAGCCGAGGCCGTAGAACACCGCGCACACCGTGCCGCGCGCCTCGGTCGTGAAGGCCCGATCCCACGGCAGCGAGGTCCCGCCGACGTCGTCCACGATCCCGACGGTGAAGTGGTTCTTCGGGCGCTCCTTGCCGAGCTCCGAGAACACCGCCGCCGCCATGCCCGGGGTGAACTCCTTCGAGGCCAGCCCGTAGCGTCCGCCGATGACGCGCGCGCGACGGCCCTCCTCGGCCAGGGCGGCCACCACGTCGAGGTACAGCGGCTCCCCCTGGCTCCCCGGCTCCTTCGTCCGGTCGAGCACGGCGATCGCGCGGACGGTCGACGGCAGCGCCGCCAGGAAATGGCGCGCCGAGAACGGCCGGTAGAGGCGCACCTTGAGCACCCCGACGCGCTCGCCGCGGCGGTTCAGCTCCTCCACCGCCTCCTCCGCCGCCCCGGCCCCCGAGCCCATCAGCACCACGACCCTCTCCGCGTCCGGGCTCCCGGCGTAATCGAACAGATGGTGGGGCCGGCCCGTGCGCGCCGCGAGGCGATCCATCGCCTCCTGCACGATGTCGGGGCAGGCGGCGTAGAACGGATTGGCCGCCTCGCGCGCCTGGAAGAAGACGTCCGGGTTCTGCGCCGTGCCGCGGATGACCGGATGCTCGGGCGACAGGCCGCGCTCCCGGTGGGCCCGGACCTGCGCCTCGTCGATCAGGGCGCGCACGTCATCGTCCTCCAGCGTCTCGATCTTCTGGATCTCGTGCGACGTCCGGAATCCGTCGAAGAAGTGCAGGAACGGGACACGCGACCGCAGCGTCGCCGCGTGGGCGACGAGCGCCAGGTCCATCGCCTCCTGGACCGAGGAGGAGGCCAGAAGCGCGAACCCGGTGCCCCGCACCGCCATCACGTCGCTGTGGTCGCCGAAGATCGACAGCGCGTGGGTCGCGAGCGCCCTCGCCGCCACGTGGATGACGGCCGGCGTGAGCTCCCCGGCGATCTTGTACATGTTCGGGATCATCAGCAGGAGGCCCTGCGACGAGGTGAACGTCGTGGCGAGGGAGCCGGCGGTCAGGGCTCCGTGCAGCGCCCCGGCGGCCCCTCCCTCGCTCTGCATCTCGACCACCGTCGGGACCTGGCCCCAGAGATTGGGCCGGCCGGCCGCCGACCAGGCGTCCGCCTGCTCCCCCATCGGGGAGGACGGGGTGATGGGGTAGATGGCGATGACCTCGCTGAGGAGGTAGGCGATCCTCGCCGCCGCGTCGTTCCCGTCGAGCGCCTCGTGCTTCCTTGTCATGGTTCCCCCGAACCGGCCCGTCAATTGAACAACAGGACAGCAAGGGCCATGCCATCAACGGTTGCGTGATCCCCCACCGGTGAAACGCGGGTGGAGCGGTGCCCGATTGGCGGCCGCGCAAAAGGCGGCGCCTCCCTGCCCACCCCCGGCAGTTCTTGCGCGTTCGTGGACCGCTCCCGGCCCTCCGGGCTCCCGGCGCCCGGGTGAGGCCGTGCCGTTTCGTGGCACGAATCATGCTCTTTTGCAGATCGGGAATCTCACGAGGGGAGCCCGGTGCCGAAGACACGGGGTTGGGTCGTCATCAAGGACGAGGAGTGCAAGGGATGCGGCCTCTGCATCCTGGCCTGCCCGGCGAGCTGCCTGAGCTTCGCCGAGGAATTCAATCACCAGGGGTACCACCCCGTGCGTTACGTGGGAGAGGGTTGCCGGGCGGACGGGCTTTGCTTCTATGCCTGCCCCGAGCCCGGCGCGATCACCGTCCACGAGGGGGAGCCCGGTGAATCCTCCAAGGCCTGAGAACGGATCGGGGCGACAGCCGCAGCGGCTCATGAAGGGGAACGAGGCGGCGATCTACGGCGCGCTGATGGCCGGGTGCCGCTCCTTCTACGGCTACCCGATCACCCCGGCCAGCGAGCTGACCGAGACGGCGGCGCGCCTCTTCCCCGCCTGCGGAGGGACCTTCCTGCAGGCCGAGAGCGAGACCGCGGCGATCAACATGCTGTACGGCGCGTCCGCCGCGGGCGAGAGGACCATGACCGCCTCCTCCGGGCCGGGCATCAGCCTGATGATGGAGGGGGTGTCGTACGCCGCGGGCTCCGAGCTGCCGATGGTGATCGTCAACGTCATGCGCGGCGGGCCCGGCCTGGGGAACATCGGGCCGGAGCAGGGAGACTACTTCCAGGCGGTGAAGGGGGGCGGCCACGGCTGCTACCACAATCTCGTGCTGGCTCCCGACTCGCCGCAGGAGATGGCCGACCTCACGGCGCTGGCCTTCGAGCTGTCGGACCGTTACCGCAACCCCGCCTTCGTCCTGGCGGACGGCTTCGTGGGACAGATGATGGAGCCGGTCGGCCTGCCGCGCGCCGCGCGCATCCCGCCGCCGCGTCCCTGGGCCGTCACCGGCGAGGCGGCCACGAGGCGGAACCTGATCACCTCGATCCACCTGGCGCACGACGCCCTGGAGTCGCACGTCCTCCAGCTCAACGTGAAATACGAGCAGGCGCGGCGCCGGGAGGTGCGGTACGAGGAATACGCCGTCTCGGACGCGAGCGTGATCCTGATCGGGTACGGCATCGTGTCGCGCATCCTGCGGCGGGCCGTGGGGCTCCTCCGGGCCCGGGGGATCAAGGCGGGGCTCCTGAGGCCCATCAGCCTGTGGCCCTTCCCGTCCACGCGCATCGCCGAGCTGGCGCAGGGGGCCTCGCGCCTGATGGTCGTCGAGCTGAGCACCGGCCAGATGATCGAGGACGTGCGGCTGGCCGTGGCCGATCGCCGTCCCGTCGATTTCCTCGGGCGGTGGGGAGGCAACGTCCCCTCCTCCGAGGAGGTCGCCGATTCCATCCTCCGGTCGGTGCGGGGACGCACCGGGGAAGGTGACCATGTCGCGCACGTCGCATGAGCGCCCGCGGTCGTTCTACCCCGTCTTCACCCGCAAGGACGGCGATCCGACCGTCACCCATTTCTGCCCGGGGTGCGGCCACGGGAACGTCACCAAGTACGTGGCCGAGGCCATCGACGACTTCGGCATCGCCGATCGGGTGATCTTCGTCAATCCGGTCGGCTGCTCCGTCTTCGAGTACTACTACCTCGACGTGGGGCACATCCAGGCGCCGCACGGTCGGGCCCCGGCGGTCGCCACCGCCGTGAAGCGGGCGCGGCCCGACAGCATCGTCCTCTGCTACCAGGGAGACGGCGATCTCGCCGCCATCGGAGGGAACGAGATCCTGCACGCCGCCAACCGCGGCGAGAACCTGACCGTCCTGTTCGTCAACAACGCCATCTACGGAATGACCGGCGGGCAGATGGCCCCCACGACGCTCCTGGGTCAGGTGACGACGACCACGCCCGCGGGCCGGAGCTCCGCGACCGAAGGGTACCCCGTGCGCGTCTGCGAGCTCCTGGGCTCGCTCTCGACGCCCGCGTCATTGGAACGCGTGGCGCTGGGGGACGGCAAGCGCAACATGGCGGCGCGCAAGGCGATCCGACGCGCCATCCAGAACCAGATCGAAGGAAAGGGGTTCTCCCTGGTGGAGATCCTGTCCCCCTGCCCGGTCGGCTGGAAGAAGACGCCGGTGGAGGCGGCGAAGCACGTTCTCGAAACGATGACGAAGACCTTCCCGCCGGGGGTGCTGAAGGATTTCCCCGCGCCGGCCGGGGACGCCGCCGCGCCCCACGACGCCGGACGCCACGGGCGCCCGTCGGTGCCGCGCGAGGCGATCCCCGGAGCCCTCGGACTCCAGGCGCCGGCGGCCGGCGAGGGCGGCGCGGTCACAGGGCCGTGGTCGCTCCGCGACGTCGAGCCGAGGTTCCTGGACCCGCGCATCAAGGCGGCCGGTTTCGGCGGCCAGGGCGTGCTGTTTCTCGGCACCCTTCTGGCCGAGGCCGGACGGCTGGCCGGCTGGTCGGTCTCGTGGCTGCCGTCCTACGGTCCCGAGATGCGGGGCGGCACGGCGCACTGCCACGTCATCCTGTCCCGATCGCCCGTCGATTCTCCGCTGGTGAGCCGCGCGTCGGTGCTCTTCGCCTTCAACCGTCCGTCGTTGGATCGATTCCTCGAGGACGTCGCGGACGGCGGGCTGGTGATCTTCGACTCGAGCCTCATCCCCGATCCACCCGACCTGTCGAGGGTCGAGGCGATCGGCCTGCCGGCGACGGCGATCGCCGGAAAGGCCGGGTCGGTCAAGGCCGCCAACCTGGTGGCGCTCGGGGCGTATCTCGAGCGCACGCGCATCCTCCCCGAGTCGGCGATCGCTTCGGCCCTGGCCGGCAAGGGGCTGTCGCCCCAGGCCTCGGCCCTGAACCTCGAGGCGCTGCGCGCCGGAATGCGCTTCCGGAGCGCGCCGTGAACGGCTGGAGGAACCTGTACCGCTCGCGCCTGACGACACCGGAAGCGGCCGTGGACGGCATCCGGCCGGACCAGCGGGTGTACATCCATCCGGGCGCCGCCGAGCCCGAGACGCTCGTGCGCGCCCTGATCGAGCGGGCGCCGCACCTGTCCCGCGTCGAGATCATCCACCTCCTGACCCTGGGGGACGCCGGCTATGTGCGCCCGGGGATGGAGAGGCACTTCCGCCACACCGCGATGTTCGTCGGCGCCAACGTCCGCGAGGCGGTCAACACGGGGCGCGCCGACTACATGCCCGTCGATCTCTCGGAGGTTCCCCGGCTGTTCACCTCCGGGCTCCTGCCCCTCGACGCCTGCCTGATCCAGGTCTCGCCCCCGGACGAGCACGGCTACTGCTCCTTCGGGGTCGGGGTCGACTGCACCATGGCCGCCGCCGACGTCGCCCGCACGGTCATCGCCCAGGTCAATACCGAGATGCCGCGCACCCTCGGAGACTCGTTCATCCACGTCTCCAAGCTGGACCGGATCGTCGAGGTCTCGCGCCCGCTGCTCGAGCTGCCGCGCCGCCCCGCCGGGGAGGAGCACCGGCGGATCGCCCGCCACGTGGCGGGCCTGATCGAGGACGGCGCGACGCTGCAGATGGGGATCGGCGGCGTCCCCGACGCGGTCCTGGCCTGCCTGGGGGATCGCCGGGACCTGGGGATCCACACCGAGATGTTCTCGGACGGGGTGATGGAGCTGGTCGAGGCCGGGGTGATCAACAACGAGCGGAAGACGCTCCACCGCGGCAAGATCGTCTCCGCCTTCCTGATGGGCTCTCGCACGCTCTACGAGTTCGTCCACAACAACCCGATCATCGAGCTGCATCCCACGGAGTACACGAACGACCCGTTCATCATCGCGGCCAACGATCGCATGGTGGCGATCAACTCGGCGCTGCAGGTCGACCTCACGGGACAGGTGTGCGCCGACTCGATGGGGACCGGCATCTACTCCGGCGTGGGCGGCCAGGTCGATTTCATCCGGGGCGCGGCCCGCTCGAAAGGCGGGCGGCCGATCATCGCGCTCCCCGCGACCGCGCGGGGCGGCAGCGTGTCACGCATCGTACCGGTGCTCGACCCCGGCTCCGGCGTGGTCACGACGCGGGCCGACGTGCACTACGTCGTCACCGAGCACGGGGTCGCCTCGCTGCACGGCCGGACGCTGCGGCAGAGGGCCGAGGCGCTGATCGCCATCGCCCACCCGAGCTTCCGGGACGAGCTGTTCGAGTTCGCGGTCAAGAACCACTACCTCGATCGATCGTCGCGCGAGCCGGCGCTCGCGACGGGCTGACCGGCCCCGGACGCGCCGGGACGCAAGGAGAGAGCATGACGGACAACGTGGTGTACTGGAACGGCGCCTTCCTCCCGGACTCCCAGGCGCGGCTGCCCCTCCTGACCCACGCCCTGCATTACGGCACCGGGGTGTTCGAGGGAATCCGCGCGTACCACGACGAGAGGACCGGCGAGGTCCTCCTGTTCCGCGCGCTCGACCACTTCCGGCGCATGGCGCACAACGTCACGCTGCTGAACATCGACCTGCCGCACCCCCCCGAGGCCCTGGTCGGCATCGCGGCCGATCTGATCCGGCGCAACGACTTCCGCACGGACGTGTACGTCCGGCCGCTCGCCTTCAAGAGCGGCGCGCGCATCGGCGTGACCCTGCCCGCCGAGGACAGCTTCGCGATGATCGCCGTCCCCCTGGGGGACTACCTCGACACCCGCAAGGGCCTGCACTGCGGCGTGTCGTCCTGGCGGCGGGTGCAGGACAACGCCATCCCGGGCCGCGGCAAGATCTGCGGCGCCTACGTGAACTCGGCCCTGGCGGCGCAGGAGGCCCGCGACCGCGGATTCGACGAGGCGATCATGCTGAACGAGGCGGGGCACGTCGCCGAGGGAAGCGCCATGAACCTGTTCCTGGTGCGCGACGGTCGCCTGGTGACCCCGGACGTCGCCTCCGGCATCCTCGAGGGGATCACGCGCGATTCCGTGATGACCCTTTCGTGCGACGCGATGGGCGTGCACACCTCCGAGCGCGTCGTCGAGCGCACCGAGCTGTACGTCGCCGACGAGATCTTCCTGTGCGGCACGGCGGCGCAGATCGCCCCGGTGACCCGCGTCGACGGCCGGATCGTGGGGACGGGGAAGCCCGGCCCGATCACCCTGGAGCTTCAGGAGCAGTACGGCCGCGCGGTGCGTCGCCGCCTGCCCCGCTACGTCTCATGGACCGAGCCGGTCTACGGCCCGGCGGCGGAGCGCGCCACGCTCGCCACCGCCTGACAAGGAGATCTCCGATGACTCTCGAAGACGACGCCCTCGCCTATCACGCCTCGGGCCGCCCCGGAAAGCTCGAGGTCGTGCCGACCAAGCCGTGCGCGCTGCAGCGCGACCTGTCCCTGGCCTACACCCCCGGGGTGGCCGAGCCGTGCCGCGCCATCCAGAGGGACCCGGCGCTCGCCTACCGCTACACCGGTCGCGGCAACCTCGTGGCGGTGATCTCCAACGGCACGGCGGTCCTGGGCCTGGGGGACATCGGGCCGCTCGCCGGCAAGCCGGTCATGGAAGGGAAGGCGGTCCTGTTCAAGAAGTTCGCCGACATCGACGTGTTCGACCTGGAGATCGACACGAAGGACCCCGACCGCCTGGTCGACATCGTGCGCTCCCTCGAGCCGACCTTCGGCGGCATCAACCTGGAGGACATCGCGGCCCCCGCCTGTTTCGAGGTGGAGAAGCGCCTGATGGCCTCGATGAGCATCCCGGTGTTCCACGACGATCAGCACGGCACCGCGATCATCTCCAGCGCCGCGCTGATCAACGGCCTCGAGCTGGCGCGCAAGGACCCGGCGAACGTCCGCATCGTGGTGTGCGGCGCCGGGGCGGCCGGCATCGCCTCCTGCCGGCTGTACCTGTCGTGGGGCGTGAAGCGCGAGCAGATCATCCTGTGCGACAAGGAGGGGGTCATCTACCGCGGCCGCGGCCGCCACATGAACCCGCACAAGGAAGAGTTCGCCACCGACGAGCCCTGCCGCACCCTCGCCGAGGCCCTGCGCGGCGCCGACGTCTTCCTGGGCCTGAGCGGCCCCGGCCTGGTCACGCCCGGGATGCTGGAGACGATGGCGCCGCATCCGATCATCCTGGCGATGGCCAACCCCGACCCGGAGATCTCCTATCCCGAGGCGAAGAAGGCGCGGCCGGACGCCATCGTGGCGACCGGGCGGTCCGACTTCCCCAACCAGGTCAACAACGTGCTCGGTTTCCCGTTCATCTTCCGGGGCGCCCTGGACGTCCAGGCGCGCGCCATCAACACCGACATGAAGATCGCCGCCATGCGCGCCCTGGCCGACCTTGCCAAGCACTCGGTCCCGGACAGCGTGGCCCGGGCGTACGGCGGCGTCCACTTCCAGTTCGGGCCGGACTACATCATCCCGAAGCCGTTCGACCCGCGCGTCCTGCTGTGGGAGTCCGTGGCCGTGGCGCGCGCCGCGATGGCCTCGGGCGTGGCGCGGCGTACCCTCGATCTCGACGAGTACCGCGAGACGCTGGAAAGCCGCCTGGGCCCCGCGCGCGAGGCGCTGCGCATCATCCGGCACACGGCCCGGCAGTCCCCCCGCCGCATCGTGTACCCGGAGGGGACGCACCCCAAGATCCTGAGGGCGGCGGCGGAGATCGCCGAGGAGCGCATCGCGCGGCCGGTCCTGCTCGGCCCGCTCGACCGCGTGCGCCGGGCCGCCGCGGCCGAAGGGCTGCCCCTGGAGGGGATCGACATCCTCGATCCGGCCGGCTCGGATCGGCTCGATCGCTACGCCGAGGAGCTCTGCGCCCTCAGGCAGCGCAGGGGGGTGACGCGCGACGACGCCCGCCAGCTCGTGCTGTCCCCCATCGTGTTCGGATCGCTCATGGTCCGGCTCGGCGACGCCGACGGCATGGTGGCCGGCGTGACGCAGCGCTACCCCGACACCATCCGCCCCATGCTCCAGATCGTCGGAATGCGCGACGGCGTGCGCCGCGCCGCCGGCGTCTTCATGCTGACCTTCCGGAACCGGACGTTCTTCATCGCCGACACCACCGTCAGCGTCGAGCCGGACGCGGAGGGCCTCGCCGAGATTGCCATCCTCACCGCGGAGTTCGCCCGGCGCATGAACGTCGAGCCGCGCGTGGCCATGCTGTCGTTCTCGAACTTCGGGAGCGTCAGCCACCGGCTGGTCGACCTGGTGCGCGAGGCCACCCGCCTCGTGCGGCAGAAGGCCCCCGCCCTGGTCGTCGACGGCGAGATGCAGGCCGACACCGCCGTCACTCCCGAGCTGGCCCGCGAGCAGTTCCCGTTCAGCGCCATCCAGGGGGACGCCAACGTCCTGATCTTCCCCGACCTCACGTCGGGCAACATCGCCTACAAGCTTCTGCGCCGCCTCGGCGGCGCCGAGACGATCGGGCCGATCCTGATCGGCATGCGGCAGCCGGTGCACGCCATCCACCCCTCGAGCGAGGTGGCCGACATCGTGCACGTGACGGCCATCGCCGCGGCCGACGCCCTCGGCACCCGCCTGCCGGCGCCCATCGCCAAGGAGGCCGTCGCCGCCGTGCCGAGGCGTTGAAAGGAGGAGACCCATGAGCCGTCATGCCGCAGTCGCCGTCCTGGCCCTGCTCGCCGCCGCGGGAGTTCCCGGGAGTCCGGGGCGCGCCGCGGCGCCGGACGAGCCGAAGTCCGACGCCAGGCAGGAGGCCACCCCCGCGCCGTCCAGGAAGCCGGCCGGGCCGCTCCTGATCCCGGAGGAGGAGAAGAACCGCAAGAACCCGGTCCCGAGCGCGCCGGAGGCCCTCGAGTCGGGGAAGATCCTTTTTCAGAGCCAGTGCGCCATGTGCCACGGCAGGACCGGCGACGGGCACGGCGACCTGGCGCTCGAGATCAAGATCCGCGTCCCCGACATCACCAGCCCCCAGCTGCAGAAGCGGCGCACCGACGGCGAGTGGCTGTACATCATCAGCCACGGGCACAAGGACATGCCCCCGGAGAAGCGCCTGGTCGACCAGCAGAAGTGGGAGATGATCCTCTACATGCGGACGCTGGTGAAGGGCGCGCCGAAGTAACGATGCACCCTGCGATCAGCGCTCCGGCGCGCGCGACGGGCCCGTGTCCCTCGGCAGATCGGGATAGAGCGTCCACTCGACCCAGGACCCGTCGTACAGCCTGACATCCGGGTACCCCAGCCGGTACCTGAGCGTGTAGAACACCTCGGACGCCGTGTGGCCGGTGTTGCAGTAGACGATGACCGGCCTGTCCTTCGTGATGCCGAGCGCCCGGTACTCCGCCTCGAGGCCGGCCACGTCGCGCATCCCTCCGGCGCCGGCCTGCCCCTCGGGCACCAGGTCGTCCTTCCAGAACCGGCTCACCGCGCCCGGCAGGTGTCCCGCCTCGTACTGCTCGGCCGGGCGCGCGTCCACCAGGACGGGGCCACTGTCCTTCAGCGCGCGCCGCATGTCCTCGAGAGACGCGATGCCTGCGGCGGGGTCCTTGAGCCGCAATCCGCTTTCGCTCACCGCCCGCCGCTCGGCGGTCGTGGGCCGCCCCTCCTGCGACCAGCGCTTGAAGCCGCCGTCGAGGATCGACACGCCGCCCAGCCCCGCCAGGCGCAGGACGCCGGCCACGAATGTCGCGTCGGGATCGGTCTCGGCTCCGTAGACCACCACGCGGCTGTCCCGGCGGATCCCCAGCCGGCGCGCCACGATCGACAGCACTTCGACCGGAAAGACCTGCCCGGGGACTCCGGCCGCCGACGATCGGAGGTTCTCGACACCGAGGGACTGCGCCCCGGGAATGTGGGATGCCAGGTAGTCGCGCAGCCCGGCGCGCGCGTCGAGGACCACGAGCGCCGGATCCTGCAGACGGCCGGCGAGCCATTCCGCGCTCACGATGGGCGGGATCCCGGGCCCGGCCGCGCCCGGACGGGCGACCTCGACTGCGGCGACCGACAGCAGCCCCGGCAGCACAGCCAGGCAGCCCCCCAGCAACGACAGCGTGAGTGAACGGCGCATCATCGGACCTCCTCGGGCCCCCCCCTGGGCAGGCCGGGCGCGCCCCCTCAGGAATGGCAGGTTGCGCATGTTTCCTTTTTCAGGGCGACCGGTTTTCCCGGAGTCAAATCGTGGCAGTCGGCGCACGTCTGGCCGGCCTCGTCGAGGTGGAAGGCGTGGTCGAACTCGCCGCGGAAGGACGCGACCTTGCCCTGGCGCACGGAGGCGTGGCAGGACAGGCAGTCGGCCTTGGCGTCCTTGTGATGGCACGACTCGCAGCCGGCGGCGTCGAAGCGCACGATCTCCCCCTTGGCGCGCTCCTCGTGCGGCCGGTGGCAGGAGGCGCATTCGAGGAGGGCCTTCAGGACGTGGGGCTCGTGGCTGTACGACCGATCGAACAGCTTCCCGGTCTGGGTCTCAATCCCCTGGTGGCAGGTGAAGCACGCCGAGGCGTAGGGCGCCTTTTTCCACGGCAGGGGCAGGGGCGCGGCGCCGCGATCCTTTCTCGCCGCGTTCATGTCCTGGTGCGCCCGGTCGAGCAGGGCGTAGGAGTACTCGACGTTGTGGATGCCGTGCCCGCCCACGACCAGGTCGAGGTTGAACCGGGCGTCGGCGAGGGCCGCCGGCGCGGCGCCCCCCAGGTCGCGCCCGGTCCGCGCCATCTGATCGCGCAGCGAGGCGGTGCGGGACCGCAGCCCCTCCTGCCAGTTCAGGAAGACGGTCCGGTAGCGCGGCCCGTGGCAGGACATGCAGGAGACCTCGCCGGCGCGTCGCACCTCGGAATGGTGACCGGGCAGGTCCAGGTGGCATCCCTCGCAGCGCACGCCGGCGGCGAACATCGGGCTGGGCATCGGCTGGACGCCCCGCCCGCCGATGCCTGAGTACAGGCTGAGCTGCGGCGAGTGGCCGGCGCTGTGGCACGTGGCGCAGGTGGTGGCGGCCGCCTCGATGCGCGCCGGGCCGACGTGCTGGATCTCCAGGTGGCAGTCCATGCAGTCGACCTTGTGCTCGGTGACGTGCGCGCGGTGCAGGAGGACCGGGTCGCCGTACTTCTCGAGGCGGCTGGCGTCGTTGTGGCAGGTGACGCAGCGCTCGCGCGGCACCGGGCCGTCGCCGCTGTTCTCGGGCCGGGCGTGGCACCAGGTGCACTCCATGCCGTAGCGCTGCACGTCCGCGTGGCGGAACGTCAGGTTGTCCTTCTGGATCACCTTGTCCGGGACCGTGTGGCACAGGGTGCAGCGCGCCGTGCCGGTGCCGGCCTGCTGCCCCTTGAAGTGGCACAGGATGCAGGTGGAGACGGTCACGGCGATGTGGCTCCCCTGCACGATCTGCGAGTGGCAGGACGTGCAGCGCAGCGTCTTGCCGCGCCGCATGGAGCTCAGGTGCGCGGTGTGATCGAACAGGACGTCCCCGAACAGCTCCTTGCCCGACAGGAGGCGCCTCTCGTGGCAGCGCAGGCAGGACGCGTCGTCGATCTCCGTCCAGGGGTTCGTGCCGTACGTCCCGGTGAAGTAGCGCGCCACCATCGACAGCGCCTCGTACTTCTTGCGCAGCTCGGCGGTCACGCCCGGCGGGATGTGGCATTCGACGCAGGCGAAGTTCTTGTGCGAGGAGTGCTTCCAGGACTCGTAGTACGGCTTCATGATGTGGCAGGAGCCGCAGAAGGCGGGCTTGCTGCTGACCTCCATGGCGGTGGCCATGAAGATGATGCCCAGGCCGGCGGCGAGGCCGAGGGTCAGGCCCCACATGCGGAGCGGCACCGTGCGCAGCGCTCCGGCCAGGCGGCCCAGGGGACGGGGCAGGGTCAACGCGGTTCCTGCGCGGCCCGCCTGCGGAAGCGGGCCAGCACCGCGACCGTCAGGAGCAGGTAGAACCAGAAGACCAGGAGTCCGACGCGGCGCCAGCCGAGCCCCTTCAGCTTGGCCTCGACCTCGGACTCGACCTCGCGGGCGATGCCGCGCGCCTGCGCCGTCAGGTCGCGCACCGGCGTCACCTCCAGCGCGTGCATCGCGGGGTACGACTCGGTGAGCGAGGTGCGCGCCTCTTCCAGGCGGGCCCGGTAGTCCTCGACATAGAACGGGACGGCCGCGGCCTGGTCGACCAGGGCGCGCGCCTTGTCGATCTCCTCGGCGGCGCCGGCGAACAGCGTCTTGAAGGTCTGCGCCAGACGCACCTGGTCGGAATCCTGATCGTGACACTTCAGGCAGGCGGTGTCGAGCAGCGCCGGGCCGGCCGCCTGGACCTGGTGGTGATCGTGGCACGAGGCGCACTCCGGCAACCCGGCCGCCTGCATCGCGGCCATGTGGGGGCCCTGCACGAAGAAGGCGCGGGTCGTGGCGTGGCACTGGCCGCACACCTTGTCGACGTCCCCGACGCCGGGAGGCGTCGCTCCGTGCGACCCGTGGCAGCGCGTGCACTCGGGCGCCGAGCGGTCTCCCTTCACCAGGAACGCCTTGCCGTGCACGCTCTTCGAGTAGTCGTCGAAGGCGGACGCCTTCAGCCCGTAGCGCGCCATGAGGGCGGCGTCGGCGTGGCAGCGGGCGCAGGTCGCCGGGATGTTGGCGGGAAAGACGCGGCTCTGGGGGTCGGAGCGCCGCCGGATGTCGTGCGCCCCGTGGCAGTCGGTGCACACCGCCACCCGATCGTCCCCCTCCGCCAGCCTGCGTCCATGACGCGACGTCTGGTAGAGGGCGAGCTGATCGGTCGGCAGGTTGTACGGCCGCATGCGGGCGATGTCGGCGTGGCAGGAGGCGCACAGGGCGGGCGTGTCGCGCCGCCGCGGCACGCCGCGGAAATCGCCGCGGTGCGCCGCCGCCACCGTCGTGGCCGAGGGATCGCCACCGTGGCACGAGGAGCAGCGGATCCCCTCGACGGCGTGGACGCTCGCCTCGAAGGTGACCCGCACCTCGGAATGGCAGACGCCGCACATCTCCGCGGACCTGGGAGCCTGTCCGGGCATTGGGCCGGGCCCCGCGGCGACGAGCGCGAGCAGCAGGACCGGCGTCGCGATCATGGCCCCCCCTCCAGCCGGTATCCGACCACGGCGAGGATCAGCCCGATGAGGAGCGCCGCCGCCCCCGCCGCCGTCACCATCTGGCGGCCGCGGGCCGAGCGGCCGGAGGCCCGATCGAGGAACGGCAGGAGGATCGTCGCCGCCAGGATCGCCTCGAGGAACAGGCCCCGGAGCGGCCGGGGCACGAGGGCCGGGAACGACTCGACCAGGCCGTGCGCCGCCCACAGGTACCAGGGGGGGCGGGCGCCGGGCGGCGTGGCGAACGGATCGGCCGGCACCCCGAACGGCTCCGGCAGGAGGGACGCCAGGGTGATCAGGCCGCCGAAGATGACGACGGTGAGGATCAGCAGGTTGTAGACCTGGACTTTCAGCGCCGCCCGGCCTGAACGCCCGGGCTCCGGAAGGGCCGAGAGGCCGACGCGCCTCACGGACGAGAAGTGCAGGTAGAAGAGCACGAACAGGAGGACAGGCAGGATCGTCGTGTGCAGGACGTAGAAGCGCGTCAGGACCAGGGAGTCGAGGTCCGTCCCGCCCGCGAGGGCGGCGCAGAGCGGGCCCAGCCCGGGGAGGAGCGACACCAGCTCCATGGCGCGCACCGTGGTCCAGTAGCCGCGCGCGTCCCAGGGAAGGAGGCGCCCCGTGAGGTCGGCGTGCGCGGCCACCAGGAGCGCCAGGACCGCCACCACCCAGATCGCCTCGCGCGGAGGGGCGTACAGCCCCTGGAAGAAGAAGCGCAGCAGCCGCAGGATCAGGATGACCAGCAGGACCTGCGCCCCCCAGCGGTGCGTCTGGTGCACGAACCAGCCGAAGTTCACGTCCCGCACGATCATCGTGACCGAGGCGAAGGCGTCCGAGGCGGTCGGCTGGTAGTAGAACATCAGGAGCAGGCCGGTCAGGGCGACGAACCCGAACAGGATGAACGAGAGGACCCCGAGGATCCGGGGCCAGCGCGCGTAGGACGGCAGGGGGGCGCGCAGCGCCTCGTCCAGCGCCTCGCGCACGGGGCGCCGCGAGTCCACCTCGGCCGGGAACAGCCCGAAGCTGGTGAGCAGGGAGAACATCTCGGTCAGGTTGAACCGCGCCTCGAGCCAGTCCAGGAGCCGGCGCATCATGTGCGGACCACGATCTCGTCGGCGCGGATCTCCGCCGGGTACTGCGCGAGCGCCCGCTTGGGAGGACCGGACAGGACGTTGCCGCTCCGGTCGAACGCCCCCGCGTGGCACGGGCAGAGGAAGGTGCGCGTGTCGCGGTTCCACTCGATGATGCAGCGCATGTGGGTGCAGACGGCGGACAGCGCGACCACCTCGGTCGCCGAGGTGCGCACCACGAACAGGGGCTGCGCGCCGTGCCGCACGAGACGCGCGTCGCCGACCGGCAGGGTCGAGAGCGATCCGCACCGGACCCGTCCCTGCTCCCCCCGGCGCTCCGATTCCGGCGCCTTGAGGAACGCGGCGCCGAGGGCCGCCGCCCCGAGGGCCCACAGGGACAGGAACCCCCGGATCAGCCAGGTCAGGGCCGTGCGGCGGTCCTGCGGCGCGTCGAGCGGATTCACGGTGTGGTCAGCCAGAGTCCCCTCCCGGACGGTCGTCCTGCGCCGCGCGGCGCGCCTCTTCGAGCCTTCGCTCCTCGTCCCGCCTGCGCCGGATGGCCTCCAGCTCCAGCGGGTGCTCCTCCTCCATTTCGGTCTCGCTGAGCGTGCCGGTGATCCACGCCAGGTTCATCGGGTACGTGTCGGGATTGAAGATCACGTAGTACAGGTGCCAGACCACGATCGCCAGCGTCGCAAGCCACGCCTCGTAGAAATGGACCGTGCGCGCCACGTCCCAACCCAGCTTGCCGAACACTCCGATGAACCGGTTCTCGAACCACAGGGCGAACCCGGTCGCCCCCATGAGCATCGTGCCCCACACCAGGGCCCAGTACTCGCTCTTCTCGATGTAGCTGAACCGCCCGAACCGCGGGCGCTCGGGCGAGACGCCCAGGTTGTATCTCAGCACCCGCCAGGCGTCGATCAGATCGCCGCGCACCGGCAGGATGTCGCGCAGGAAGGCGCGGCCGCGCGCCGTGAAGGCCAGGTAGACGACGTGGACGATCGACGCCGCGATCATCAGCACCGCGGCCCCCCGGTGCAGGCGGCTCCTCAGGTCGAACAGGTGATCGCTCAGCCTCCGGAGCCCCGCCACCCACCAGGCATCCGGGTAGTGCAGCATGAAGCCGGTCACCACCAGGATCGTGAAGCTCAGGAGGAGGGCGCCGTGCTGCAGCCGCTCGCCGGCCGTCATCCTTATATAGAGGGCGCGGCCGGCCGGCTCCTCCGTCCCCCCGGACCGCCGCGCCCGCAGGCGCCGGCGGGCCCGCCGCGCGAAATCCAGCGCGTTGTGCGCGGCCATGCCGCCTACGACCGTGACGATCAGGATGACGTAGCCCGTGGCGATCCAGTAGAGAAGCGGCTCCTCCTCGCGGCTCATGACCACATGGACCGCGCCCACCGCGAACCGCTGGTTGGCGCCGGGATGGCACCGCCCGCAGGTCGTCGCAAGGTTCGCCGGATGGACGCTCGATCCCGGATCCGAGGCGGGTCGTATGTCGTGCGCGCCGTGGCAGGAGGCGCAGTTGGCCGCCTCGATCGACCCGCCGCGGATCGCCAGGCCGTGGTAGCTGTCGGAGAAGCTCTCGAACCGGTTGCTCGAGATGCCGTATTTCTCCGACAGCCGGACCGAGCTGTGGCAGGGGGAGCAGACCTGCGCCGAGACGTTCGACGGCGCGACGCGGGCGCGCGGATCCAGGTGCTTGAGGATGCTGTGCTCGCCGTGGCAGTCGGTGCAGACGGGCGCGTCGACGTTTCCGTGCTGCAGGGCGGCCGCGTGCACGCTCGAGGAGTACGCCCGCAGGATGTCCGCGTGGCAGCCGCCGCAGGTGCCCGGGATGTGCCGCTTGTTGACCCGCGCCTGGGGGTCGAAGCCCTCGCGCATCTCGTGGCTGCCGTGACAATCGACGCAGTTGGCGGCGGCCCCGTTCCCCCCCAGGAGGGCCTTGCCGTGCACGCTGGCCTCGTACGCGGCGATGAAGCCCGCGACCGGCGCGGTCCGGGCCCGGACCTCCGGCTTGTCCAGGTGGCACGACAGGCACAGCTTCTCCTGGGCGACCTTGAGGGCGGCGATCTCGCTCCCCGCCCGCGCCGGAGTGATCGGATGGGCGTGGCAGTCGAGGCAGTCGGGGGCTCCCTGGACGCCCTGCGCCACGGCGCGCCCGTGGGCCGAGTCCCGATAGTGCGCCGCCGTCTCCGCGTGGCACTCGCCGCAGGACGCCGCCAGGTTCGCCGCGCTGAACTTCGCGCCGGGGGCCCTCGGCGGGACGATGGCGTGCGTCCCGTGGCAGGCCTTGCACGACGCGGCGGGGGACGGCGGGGCGCCCGGGCCGCGCGCCATGGCGGCGTGGAAGGGGTGCGCGGACGCCGCGTCGGAGTGGCAGGACGCGCAGTCGACCGGCCGGATCACCTTGGCGTGCGGCAGGTCCTCGGCCTTGAATCCCACGTGGCAGTCGGCGCAGGCCAGGCTCGCGTGGGCCGATCCGCCGAGAGCTCCGGGGTCCACGTGCAGGGAGACCGTCCGGCCCTTCCGCTCCATGGTGAGCGAGGCGTCGCCATGGCACGTCAGGCAGTCCTCGGAGGTCGCGGCCGCACGCGGGGATCGCGGCCAGGAAGCCGCCGCCAGCGCGAGCAGCAGGACGACGGCCCCACGCCCCGCCGCGCGGATCACGTCCCGGACGTCCGCTCGATCTGCCGCACCTTGAGGGCCAGGCCGATGAGGACTGCGACGATGACCAGGAGCGAGAACCACAGCCCCAGCCGGCGGGTGCGCAGCTCCGCCTCGGCCCGGTCTCCCGCCGCCACGCCGGCGTCGGCGGTCTCGAGCCCCTCCTTCGCCGCCGCCAGGAACTTCTCCAGGTCGAAGCTGTGCACCAGGACCCTGGCCTCGACCAGCTTGTCCCTTCCCTTCTGCAGGTCGAAGCGGTCGGGACCGACCTCGACCCCCGCGCGCTCGGCCCGGTCCAGGCGCTCGTTCGCCTCCCCCAGCCGCTTCACGAGAGCGCCTATCCCGTCCGCCATCTGCGCGGCCGCCTTGTACCCCTTGTCCTCCTCGGCATGGCACCCCGTGCAGGTCGAGGCGTCGCCGACCCCGACCATGCGGTCGTCCGGCGGCAGCACGGCATGGTTCGAATGGCAGACCATGCACTGGATGCAGGCGGCCAGGTCGAGCTTCAGCTTCGCCTCGGTCTCGCGGAACATCGTCGCCTCGCGCGTGTGGCACGAGCCGCAGACGTTCGCCACGTTCCCCACGCCGGGGGGCACGGCGCCGTGGCTGCCGTGGCAGTCGTTGCACGTCGGCGCCGAGGTGTCCCCTTCGTCGTACAGGGCATGGGCGTGCACGCTCTTGCGGTACTCCTCGTGCTGCGTGGTCGGCAGGAAGTAATGCCCCATCCGCTTCTCGTCGGCGTGGCACGCGCTGCAGGTCTCGGCCACTTTGGTGGGATAGACGGAGGAGCGCGGGTCGGACACGGCGCGGATGCCGTGCACGCCGTGGCAGTCGACGCAGACGGCGGTTCTCTCGTCCCCCTCGGCGTTCTTCTTGCCGTGCACGGAGGTGCGGTACTCGCTGTACTGATCGATGCGCGTGTGCGGATTGAAGCGCTTCATGAAGGCCGCGTCGGCGTGGCACTTGGCGCAGAAGGCGGGGATCTGCGTCCGCGAGGGCTTCCCGGTCCAGCCCATCTTCCTGTCGTGCGCCGCCTCCGGGTCGCCGTCGCCGCCGGCCGCGGGGTTTCCGCCGTGGCAGTCGTGGCAGGACAGCCCCTTGAGGAAGTGGATGTCGTCCTGCATGTGCTTCGTGGGCTCGAGCAGGACGTCGTCCATCTGCGAGTGGCAGGAGACGCAGCTCGTCTCCATCGGCCGCGGCCCGGCGGGCGCCTCGCGCGGCGGCTCGGCGGCGCGGGCGGGCGCGACCGTCAGGAGGGAAACGAGCGAGGCGAGAATCAGGCGTCGTCCGGACCCTGCACGTCGAATCGAACGCGTCGCGTCCACGCTCACTTCCCCGCCGGCAGGTAGACGAGGATCGTCATCGCCGCCATGAAGGCCACCACGGCCCACCCGCAGGCCACGATGAGCCGGTCGCGGCCGGATGTTCCTCCCCGGCCCCCGTCGAGAAACGGGACCAGGAGAAGCAGCAGTCCTCCCGCACCGAATCCCAGGACCCCGAGCATCTCCCCTTCCAGGCCGAGAATGTGGCTCGGCAGCAGCTTCAGGGTCTGGAACATCCAGGCGAAATACCACTCCGGCCGGATGCCGGCCGGCGCCGGGGCGAACGGGTCCGCCTTCGTTCCCAGCTCCCAGGGGAAGAGCGCGGCGAGCGCCGCCAGGATTCCGAGCGCGGCGACCCAGCCGATCAGGTCGCGCAGCAGGAAGTTCGGGAGGAACGGCATGCTGGGGACCGACTCGTCGTGGGAGTCCCCTCCCTTTCCGACGCCCGGCGGGACGCTCATGCCGTGTTTCTGGACGAGGATGAGATGGGCGCCGACGAGGAGCGTGGCGAGGGCCGGCAGGACCGCCACGTGGAAGCCGTAGAAGCGGGTCAGGGTCCCTCCGGTGACCAGGTCTCCGCCCCGGAGGAGGCGCAGCGTGAACGGCCCCACGACCGGGACCGCACCCGCCACCTGCGTGCCGACCTGCGTGGCGAAGAAGGCCAGCTCGTTCCACGGAAGCAGGTACCCCGAGAAGCCGAAGCCCAGCATGAGAAACAGGAGCAGCGCCCCCGACAGCCAGGTGAGCTCGCGCGGCTTGCGGTAGGCCTTCAGGAAGAACACGCTGAACATGTGCACGAAGGCGGTCAGGACCAGGAGGTTGGCCGACCAGGAGTGGATGGATCGGATCAGCCAGCCGAACGGCACCCGCGTCATGATGAACTGGACGCTCTCGAACGCCTCCGAGGCCGAGGGGCGGTAATAAAGGAGAAGGAGGATGCCCGTGCCGACCTGGATGCCGAACAGGAACAGGGTCATCCCGCCGAGGTAGTACCAGATGGTGTGGCGGTGGCGCGGAACGCGTTTCTTCCTGGCGAGGTCCGACAGGACGCTGAGTCCGGTGCGTTCCTCGAGCCAGGCAAAGAGTCGCGCCCCGATTCCCGGGGCCGGCGACGTCATGTCTTCGACACCACGATCTCGTCGTCGGCCACGTTCACCTTGAACTCATCGAGCGGGCGCGGCGGAGGGCCGGAGACGTTCTTCCCGGTCAGGTCGTAGAACCCGTTGTGGCAGGCGCACCAGATCTGCTTGAGATCGCTCCGGTACTGCACCGTGCAGTTCAGGTGGGTGCACGTGGCCGACACGGCCCGGTAGCCCCCGTCCTCCGTCTTGATCAGGAGACCCGGAAGGCTGCCGAACCGGAAGATCTTCCCCTCGTTCGGCTTCAGGTCGCCGACCCGTCCGGCCACGACGCGGGAGGTCTGGGCCTCGGGGACGTCGGGGGGCGAGATGTAGCGCGCCACCGGATACAGGATTGACGCGCACATGGCGCCGACCGACGTCCCCAGAAACCAGCCCAGGAATCCGCGGCGCGACTGCGCGGACCCCGGGTCGCTCACTTCGCAGCCTTCTGCGGATTCGGGTGGGCGATCTTGGCGCTCATCGCCGCGAAGTCGAAGCTCTTGAACGTCGGGCTCTCCGCGTTGTGGCACCCCTTGCAGGTCGCCTCCGTCGGCATGACCAGGCCGGCGGCCGTCGCCTTGGCCTTGTCCTTCATGACCTCCATCTTCCAGTAGTCGCCGCCCGGCCCGTGGCAGGCCTCGCACGACACGCCATCCTGCACCTTGTACTTGTCGGTGCAACTGGCCGCCGGCGCACCATGTCCGGCCACGTGGCAGCGCAGGCACTCGTCGGCCTTCTGCGGATCGGCGATCCCCTTGGCGGTCGCGATCTTCTTCGCCTCCTCCGTGGCCAGGACGGCGAACGCCTGGAAGTGCTTCGATTCCGTCCACTTGGTGAACTGCGCCCCCTTGGCCGCCGCGTTGTGGCACATCTTGCATTTCTCGGCGCCGACGTAGGCGTGCGCCGGCGGACCGTCCGCGGCCATGGCCAGCGCCGCCGGAACCAGGGCAAGCGCGGCGAACCCGAGACCCCAACCCAGCACCGGTCGCCTCATCGTCTTTCCTCCATGCAAGGATGACCAACGGCTTTACAAGCGAATACCATGCCACACACTGGCCCACTTGTATCCCACTATCTCCATGCGGCCCCGACGGCCATTTGGACATCCGGCAGTCCGTCCGCTCTGGATCGACCTCGACGCTCGCGTCCTTTGCGTCACGCGACCCGGCCCCGGGCCCGTCGCGCAGACCGCGATATTTGCGCGGCGCGGGAGGGGGATCAGTAATACTTGCGCTTGCCGCGGGGTTTTGCGACACTTCGAGAGTCTCCCTCCCGCATGTCGAATCCATTCGAGCGCCTTCCGGGAAGGCCATCCGTCCCCGGGTTTCCCGGCGCGCGGCCGGATGCGGCCGGCCAGGTCCATCCGTTGGCGTGCGAATTGCTCAGTCTCGTCGTGTCGACGTCCGGAGGAGGAGCAAGGACTATGAATCCGCGAAGAGCAGGATGCCTTCTGGCGAATGTCCGCTTCATGGCTGCGCTTGCCCTGGCCATACCCCTGGTCCTGGATTGGGGCAGCGCCCTCGCGGCGGTCCAGTACCTGGGAAGCGGCGCCATACCGAACTCCAGCGGCGGCTGGCACCCTCTCCCGCCACAAGGGACGTGCCCGGCGGACCTCTCGAAGACGACCCGGCCCGATTGCCTGGCGCTCAGGCTCAACATCGTGCAGGCAAGCTGCGTCGCCCCCAACCTCTCGTGGAACACGAGCGGCGTCTGCAACGATCTGGTGAACGCCACCCAGGGGGCCTGCGAAGCCGCGCCGGATCGCCTGTGGAACAGCGGAACCGGTGTCTGCGCCATCGTCATGAAGGACGATGACCGGAACAACGTCACCTGCGCGCTGCACGGCGGCAACTGGGTCACCACGGGAGCCTGCATCGGGGTCTGGGTCATGCCCGCCCGCACCGCCTACACGCCCAATCTGCTCACCGGCAATGGTCCGGGAGATCAATGCCTCCGGTGCCACAACGCCGAGACCCAGTACAACGGCCCGCGGGTCCGGGACGTGGAGAACTTCCTGTACACCGGCCACGCGAACATGGCCAGGAAGGTGCAGGTCGGGCTGCCGTGGGGCGGTCCTCCCTTCAGCTGCAGCAGCGTGGTGTTCACCGATGAGCAGACTTGCGAGGAGAACGGCGCCGCGTGGAACCCGACGATCTATCCGTCGGACGACGCCGGGAACGTCTTCGACTGGATCAACGGCCGGATCAACGCCAGCGGCGGCCCGTACGACCTGGCCTGGATCTACGGCGACTGGCTGAGCCCTCTGCCGAGGGCGATCTACCGGGCGCCCGCCAGCTCGTCGCAGGTCTGCAGCGACCCGCGTTACACCGCCGCGACCTGCGTCGCGAACGGCGGGATCCTGGTCAACAACGCCGGCGCCTCATACTCTTGCGCGCGGTGCCACACGACCGGATGGACGAGCGACGCCACGATCAACACCGCGTCGAACATCGACGGGAAGGAGCCGGAGCTGTCGTTCCCCGGAATCACCTGGGACCGGAACTCCAATGCCGGCTTCGGCGTCGTCAATCTCTCGGGCGGTGTGGTCAACGATCCCAACCAGTACGCCTCGTGGGACCAGTACGGCATCGTCTGCACCCGTTGCCACAGCTCGGCGATCGACACGACGACCGGGACCGGATCCCCGGCCCAGTACAGCGCGCCGGCCGGCATGTCGTCCCATCACAGCTCCCTCACGACCTTCGACGTGAGCAGCGGTGGCGGAGTCTGCACCGACTCACGGTTCACCGCGCAGGCCCAGTGCGACGCCGCCGGCGCCGCCTGGCTGACGGCGTGCAGCGTCGCGGGTGTCTGCAGCGCTCCGGCCTACACGACCTCCGGAACCTGCCTGGCCAACGGCGGGACGTGGACGAAGTACGACACCTCGGCGACCTGCACGGCCGCCGGCGGGACCTTCTACACGTCCTCCTGCAGCCTGGCCGGGGTCTGCAACACGCTCAATCCCGCGCACTCGACCCAGACCCTCTGCGAGGCGGCGGGGGGGCAGTGGGCCGCGGCCTCGGACGTCGTTCGCTGCCTCGGCATTCACCAGTATGGCAAGGAGAACGACGTGCCGGCCTACGAGGCCGCGACCTGGACCGGCTCCAAGCCGAACCGGGGACCCATCATCACCCGGCTGTGCATGGACTGCCACCGGCAGGAAACCGGCGGCATGCCGTACGCCAACGCCAGCGCCACCGCGGGGACCCTGGACACGGTCAACCCGGGGCAGTATCTGAAGGTGGGGCCGGCCCACGGCACGGTCTCGTTCGTCAGCCATCCGCACGGCAACATGTTCCTGAACAGCCCGCACGGGAAGTTCACGGGCACGTTCAACCAGGTCGCCACCGGGAAGTTCGCCTACGACATGAGCGGCGACTACAAGAGCTTCTTCCAGACCGAGGGAGAGGCGGCCAACACGGGCAACGGCTGCACCGGGTGCCACGACGTCCATGAGAGCGTCGTCCCGAAGACCAGCCCGTTCCCGGCCATCCACGAAGAGTGCACGGAGTGTCACGCGAAGAACCTGGACGTGATCATGCATCCGCGGGGGACCGGCACGCCGCTGGAGAACATGGCGACCGATGCCGTCCAGGCCTGCGAGCTGTGTCACATGCCTGGCGGACAGCACCTGTTCCGGGTCAAGGCCGACGCGGCCTATTCCACCTTCCCCAGCGGCGCCCTGACCGGGACGGTGAACGCCAACACCTCGCCGGACGGCACGTTCACCAATGCCGTCTGGGTCGACATGGACCACTCCTGCGGCCAGTGCCACGGCGGCGGGACGGCCCAGGCCACCACCACCGGCAGCGTCCCGGGCGGCAGCAAGGTCCTGACCGTCGCCAGCACGACCGGGTTCGCGGCGGGCGAGCGGATCACCGTCGCCGACGCCGGCAGCCTGACCTATGACGACGAGGGCGCTGTCGTGAACGGCGACCTCGAAACGTACATCGTCTCGGTGGTCCCTCCCAGCACCGTCAACCTGGCCGGCGCCGCGACCGCCGCCGTGAGCGGCAAGAGCATCGTCCAGAACCCCACGAAGAACGGCGCGGGCTACATGACCAGGGCCGAGCTGGCCGGACTGGCACGGGGGATCCACAACGACAAGCCGTACGTGTCGTTCGGCTATTCGCTGGGCAGCCCCAACACGCTGACCGTCAACGTGAATGCCACGGCCTCGGCCTGCAGCGGCAGCAGCGCCAACTGCGACGCGTACGACTGGGACTGGAGCGACGGGTCCGCCCACGGCTCGGGCGTGACGGCCTCGCATACCTTTGCCAGCGGGGGCGCCAAGGCGATCGTGCTGACGGTGCACGAATACGGGGTGAACGAGAACTCCCTCACCAGGACCGTCACGGTCTACGCCCCGGACGGCCCGCCCGTCATCGGCAGCACCTGCACCTGGAATCCGAACACCTGGACCATGTCCCTGGCCGACACGTCGACGGATACCGACGGCACGGGCGTGAAGCAGGTGACGGTGAACTGGGGCGACGGCGGCCTTCTCGCCAGCGACACGACGGCGCCCTTCGGGCCGTTCTCGCACGTGTATCTCAACGCGGGCACGTACGCCGTCACCCACAAGGCGATCGACACCCTCGGGCAGCAGTCCATCGAGACGGCCTGCACGTCGACCCCGGCGGCGCCTGCCTACTTCGCGATCAGCGGCACGGTCCTGGCCTTCGGCGGCGTCACTCCCGTCTCTTCGGCCATCGTGACGGTGAGCAAGGGCGGCGTCTTCGTGAAGTCGGTCTTCACCGCGGCCAACGGCTCGTTCTCCGCCGGATACCTCAAGCCGGGCACCTATGCGCTCACGGTCAGCAAGCCCGGGTACACGTTCCCCGTTCCGGCGGTCGCGGCGGTGACCGTCGGTCCCAGCAGCGCGGGGAACGACGTGACCGCGACGGCCCCGTTCGCGTGGCCGATCTCGTCGCCCGGCCGGATCCTGTTGCAGTAGGAGGGATGGAGCATGCGATCGCAAGTCACTCTGGGAGGAACCATGAAGACACTGGTGCGGACAGGGATCGTTCTGGCTGTCGGGGCATTCCTCGTGTCCTACCTCATGGCCTACACCGGCTCCTACACGCCGGGCGCGGGCATCAACGACTCGGTCCATGATCTCGGGACGGCCAAGAACGGGATGAGCTACGTGGCGGTCCCGGCGGATCCCCAGCAGAGAACCTGCATCTTCTGCCACGCGCCGCACAACACCTACAAGCTGAGTCCCGCCAATGGCGGCCCCGGCGCCCCTGTCGGCGGCGGGCCGCAGGCGCCGGATGCCTTCGACTACCTGCCCTTGTGGAACCACGAGCTCACCGGCAATTTCGCGTCGTACACCATGTACCAGAACGGGCCGGGCGCGCCTCAGGTGGGGCCGAAGTCCTCCCAGGCGATCCAGAGCGGCATGGTCCCGGGCAGCGTCTCCCTGCTCTGCCTCAGCTGTCACGATGGCAGCGTCGCGGTGAACTCCTACGGCAACACCTCCCAGCCCGCCGGCTCCCAGAGCAGCGGTCTCAGCACCATCGGCGCGGCCTACCTCATCGGCAAGGACAACTACCTCGGGAACCACCACCCGATCGGGTTCAGCTACGACGCCGCGCAGTCGGTGGACACGGAGCTGCGCGACGCGAACATCGCACAGATGGGCGGCGCCGGGCCGGTCCGCGATCACCTGTACGGCGCGTCCAGCTCGATGATGGAGTGCGCCACCTGCCATGCGGTCCACAACAAGGGCAACACGGGCGAAACCCTCCTCTGGAGGAGCGACACCGCGAGCCGGCTCTGCCTGACGTGCCACGACAAGGGGACCGATCCGGGCGTCGTGACTCCGTAGCCCCGGCCCCAGGTGAACCCGGCGAGAAGGGAATGGTCGTCATTCCCTTCTCGTTGTTTTTGGCCCCCTCTCCCGCCGGGCCGCGGGCCTTCGCGGGATGATAGAATCGCCGCTTGATTCCTGTGCCGGACTCGCCTGAATCGCCAAAGGCCGCGGGAGGCCGGGAAGGGCGCATGAGGGGCACCTTCAGAGCGATGGCGCCCGCCGCGCTGGCGATTCTGGCGGCGGCATGCGCCACGACCCAGGCCAGGATCGCGACGCCGGTGTTCTTCCCGCCGGCGCCCGACCTCCCCCGCCTCCAATACCTGACCTCGTTCAGCGGACTGAAAGACGTCGAGGAGCAGTCCGCGTTCAACCGGTTCGTGGTGGGGGAGATCCAGGACGTCAAGCTCGACAAGCCGTACGGCGTGGCCATCTTCGACGGGAAGATCTACGTCTGCGACACCAACGCCACGGTCATCGTCTTCGATCTGAAGAGCAGGAGCTTCGGCGCGCTGAAGGGCGCGGAGGGCCCGGGGCGGCTCCTCGGGCCCGTCAACATCAGCATCGAGCGGGACGGCACGAAGTACGTGGCCGACCCCGTCCGCGGCCAGGTCGTCGCCTTCGACCGGGAGGACAAGTACCTCCGGGCGTACGGCGAGCCCGGGGCGTGGAGACCGGTCGATGCGGTGCCGTTCGACGACAGGCTCTACGTGGCCGATCCCGCGAACGGGCTGGTCAAGGTGTTCGACAGGGCGAGCGGCGAACTCCTCAGATCGATAGGAAGCGAGGGGGATCCCTCCGAGCGGCTCGACCGCCCCACGAACCTGGCCTTCGACTTCAAGGGGTACCTCTACGTGACGGACGTGGGGCGGTTCCAGGTGGTCAAGTTCGACCGGGACGGCCATTTCAAGACGACGTTCGGAAGGCCCGGCGACAATCCGGGACACTTCGCCAGGCCCAAGGGGATCGCGCTGGACCGTGAGGGTCGCCTCTACGCGGTCGACGCGTCCTTCAACAATGTCCAGGTATTCAACGAGGGGGCGCGCCTGCTGATGTTCTTCGGAGGCGCAGGCGATCAGCCCGGCGGCTTCGTGCTCCCCGCCAAGGTGTCGATCGATTACGACAACCTGCCGTACTTCCAGAAGTATCTCCAGCCCGGTTTCGAGATGGAGTACGTCGTCCTGGTGACGAGCCAGTTCGGACCCCGTCTGGTGAACGTGCTGGCCTACGGGAGGCAGAAGGGGGAACGCTACCCGAGCGACGAGGAGCTCCTCAACCTGATGGAGCAGAAGCGGGAGAAGGCGCAGGAGAAAGCGCCGGGCCCGTGATCCGCGGGGCGTCCCGGTACCCTTCCTTCGGCATCGCATGAGAACCCGGACGTTGGCGATGGGCCTGTGCGTCGTGGCCGCGTGGACGGCCGGCTGCAGCGCCACCACGCGCCACAGGGTCCTCACCTTCCTGTTCGACGGCGTGCCGCCTTTGGAGGCCAAGGGCCCGTCCGACCCGAAGCCGCCCGCGGACGGCATGGATGCCTCCAGGCCGCAACCGCCGGCCCTCCACGAGCATGGCCCCTACGCGGCGCGATTGTGCGGCGCCTGCCACGATGCGGCGGCCACCAACGCGCTCGTGGCGCCGCGAGACCGGTTGTGCCTCCGCTGCCACGACCTGGGGCCGGACAAGAAATACGTGCATGGTCCGTTCGCCTCGAGCGGGTGCCTCGTGTGCCACGATCCGCACAGCTCGGCCCGGCGCTTCCTGCTCGTCGCGGAGCCCGACGGCGTCTGCCTGGGCTGTCACGAGGCCGGGGATGTCGCACGCATCGAGGCGCACGGCGGCGCCGCGACCGGCTGCACATCGTGCCATGACCCCCACATGTCCGACAGTCCGTATTTGTTGAAGTGATTGCGGGGCTGCGATCTGCGCTTGAGAGACGGCATCATCCTGGTTGCAGGGATCGGCGTCGCGAGCGGAGTCCTCGTCGCCGCGGGATCCGATTTCCTTCCCCGGCCGACCAGGAATGGAGCGTTCGTCGATCTGTTCGGCTCCCACGAGCGCGACGAGAACTCCGGCAACGTGCGGTCGTTCGGATGGAACGACACCTTCTTCAAGGAGAAGCTCACGCTGTACTCGAACGGATACTTCTATCACCCCCGGCTGCTCCAGTACCGCGCCTCCATCGCCGCGGCGTTGAAGCAGGAACGGTACGAGGCCTCCTATCTGCGGCCCCAGGACTGGCGCAGCGACGACGGCGTGGAGTACGAGGGCCGGTTCTTCCTCCTGCCCGAACACCCCTACAATCTCGAGATCTATGCCCTGCGATACGAGCCCCTGTACAAGACACAGTCCGCGACGCAGCACGACAGTCTCCAGTCGAGCCGGGGAGCGCTGTTCCAGTACCGGAGGCAGCCCTGGTTCGCCCACGCCAGGGCGACGGACAGCACCACCCAGTCCGGCGTGCTGACGTCCAAGGTGCGGAGGCTCGGCGTCGACGGCGAGTACTTCACCCGTTTCAGGAACGGGAACCATGTGTCGGTGAACGGCGCCTACAATCCGACGCGCTTCTCGCACTCCCAGGGTCTCGAGGGGAGCTCGTCGGAGGCCCTGTTCGGAAATACGATCGATCTGAAGAAGGTCCGGCTGAATTCGAGCGTGACCCGGAACAGGTCGGAGCAGGAGAACGTCCCTTCGGGGCGATACGACAACGATCAGTTCGCCTGGTACGAGATCCTCAGCGCCTATTTCCCGATGAATGTCCGGAGCGACCTCACCTTCCGCCGCCTGGAGAACGACAGCACGATCCCCGATCCCCTCTCGTCGCTCGATCGGACCTATTCCGATACGAGCCGGGAGGTCCAGCTCGATGTCGTTCATCGGCTGTTCCAGAGCCTCGACAGCCGGTACAGGGGCCTGGACATCTCGCGCGAGTCGTCCGGGAGCGATTCGGACTTCAGGTCCCACGCGCTCTTCGTGAACTACACGAAGGTGACCCCGGCCGGGAGGCTCCTCGCGGGACTCAACCGCGGACGAAGCCGCCTCGACAGCCAGGGTCGGGGGGACGTCGTCGACGAGCCCCACACCGGAATCGCGGTGCCGGGAGGGGTGTTCTCCCTGGGACAGCAGAACGTCGATCCGGGGAGCGTGGTGGTCTTCCTCATGTCGACGGTGGCGCCGTTCCAGGCGATCTTCCTGCAGGAAGGCCCTCATTACGTGGTGACGCCGGTGCTGAACAGCCTGGAGATCACCATGCTGGACCTCCCGCTGCCGTTCCTGCCGCCGGGGACCTTCGATCTGTTCGTCGACTATTCCCTCTCGACGGGCGCCTTCGGGCTGAGGACGGATTCCGTCGGGGGCAACCTGAGCATCGAGCTCCTGGACACCATGCTCGTCCCGTACTACGGCTACTCCGCGATCCAGTCGGAGGTCCTGTCCGGCTCGTTCCCCGGGACTCCGCTCGATTCGACCACCCATACCCTGGGCCTGCGCTTTCATCAAGGACCGTGGCGGGCCGTGGGGGAATACCAGAACCTGCAATGGGACGTCAGTCCCTATCACGCCTGGAAGACCGAGATGCAGTACATCGGCGCCGTCGACCCGAGGACGAGGGTGTACGTCAGCGGCTCCTACGTCAACAAGTACTACCCGCGCGGCACGTCTGCGGGATTCAGCGGGCCGTACACGGACGAGAGCGCCACCGCGTTCGGGAGCATCCAGAAGCAGCTCGCTCCGAACAACATGGTGCTGTCCGGCGGGGGATCCTTCTCGCGCCTGCGCGGCCGGGTCGAAGGGAACGCTTACACGCTCAACGGCTCGCTGAGCTGGAGAATCGGCAAGCTGGATCTGTCGGCCGGCGCGAGCGCCTCCAAGTCCGATCTGCGGGGGTCGACCGCGTTTTCGAGCGACCGCCTGCACCAGTACTATTACGTCTCGCTTCGGAGGGAGATCTTCTGACGCGCGTGCAGGAATGAATGGGACGGCCACACGGGCCGCGAAGCAGCCCGGCGCCGGGCGGACGCTGCTGCTGTGCGCGCTCCTCTGCGCCGTCTCGGGCTGCGTGTCGGCCTGGAACCTGCGCACGAAGCAGCCGGACGTCCCGCTGCAGTGGCCCTATCAGCCGGGCGCCGCCAAGGTCATCTACGTCCGGTCCCTGACGGGATTCCAGGAGCGAAGACGCGCCGCCTCGGCCGTGAAGACCCTGTTCATCGGCAGGGACAGGCAGGACGCGGGCTCGTTCGTCCTGCCCGTGGCGGTCGCGACCGGGCGGGACGGCCGGATCGCCGTCGCCGACCTGGGCCGCCGGTGCGTTCACCTGTACGTGCCGGCCGGGCAGTCCTACCTGCGCCTCGACGGGTCGAAAACGGAGAGGCTCGGCTCGCCCGTCGGGGTCGTCTTCGACGACGAGAGCCGGCTCTACGTCTCGGATTCTGCCGGGAAGGTGTTCGCGTTCGCCCCGGACGGGCGCCTCGTGTTCACCCTGAAGAATGCGGAGGGCGCCCCGCTCCGGCGTCCCACCGGACTCGCCTACAGTCCCGCCAGGAAGCTCGTCTACGTCGTGGATACCCTGGCGAACCGGGTCCATGCGTTCAACGATCGGGGGGAGGTCGTCCTCTCGTTCGGCGAGCGCGGGGCGGGGGCGGGCGGATTCAATTTCCCCACCCACGCCTTCTGGTCGTCGGGGAAGCTGTACGTCTCGGATTCCCTCAACTTCAGGATCGGCGTGTTCGACGAGACGGGAAAGCCCCTGAGCTCCTTCGGCCGGCACGGAGACGGGTCGGGGGACATGGCGGTGCCCAAGGGCATCGCCGTCGACAAGGACGGGATCATCTACGTCGCGGACGGCATGTTCGACAACGTTCAGCTGTTCGACGAGCGGGGAGATTTCCTTCTGACCCTCGGCAGGAGAGGGACGGACTTCGGCGAGATGTGGCTCCCGTCGGGCATCCACATCAGCGACGGGAACGAGCTGTACGTCTGCGACACCTACAACCGGCGCGTCCAGGTCTATCGCATCACGGAGCGGTATGAGACCGGCAGGTCCTGACGTCGTCCTGGCCCTTCGCCCCGGAGCCTGGCTGGCCCTGGGGCTCGTGTGCTCCTTCATCGGGGCGGGGCTTGGGGCCCAGACCTCCACGGACATGACGAACACGAAGCACAACCTCTCGGTGTCGGGCACGGGCACGATCAAGGCCCTGACGGAAACGCGCCTCTGCGTCTTCTGCCACACGCCGCACACCGCCGCGCCCCTGTCGCCTCTGTGGAACAGGGAGATCGGGCCGCAGGTGTACACCGTGTACGACAGCCCCACGCTCCAGGCCGGTCCCCTTCCCCAGCCCACGGGCCCGACGAAGCTGTGCCTCAGCTGTCACGACGGCACGATCGCCATGGGCGGCGTCCTGAATCCGTCGACGGGTATCGGCATGGCCGGCAGCGACCGGTTCCCTCCGGGCAGCCTTTCTGATTTCGGCCTCGATCTGTCGGGGCACCACCCGGTCTCGTTCCCGTATCAGAGCTCGCTCCCGAACCCCGAGCTGATGCCGGCGCCTCCCGCTGATCTGGTGTTCGGAGGCGCGGACGAGGTGCACTGCACCACCTGCCATGATCCGCACAACGACCAGTACGGGAGATTCCTGCTGAAGGACAACCGTTACTCGGCGCTGTGCACCACCTGTCACCAGATGACCGGCTGGGCCGGCTCGGCCCACGCGACTTCGACCGCGTCGGTGGTCGGAGTCCTCCCGAGACCCCCGAAGACGTGGCCCGACTGGACCCAGCTGAACGAATGGGGGTGCGAAACGTGCCACACGCCCCACTTCGCCCCGACCGCCGGGCAGCTGCTCAATTTCACCTCGGCGCCGCCGTCCCCCTTCTCCTGCACCACGGCCGGATGCCATACGTCCGACCCGGCCCCGCCGCACAGCCCGTCCGCCGCCGGCGCGCCGGGTGCGGCCGGACTCGGGGTGCCCCTGCAGTCCGGGAGGACCGATATCGCGCGCCAGATCGTCAAGCTCTCGGCGCACCAGGTCCTGTCCGTCGGGCCGCAGGCGACGATCCGCAGATCGGCAGGGTCGTACCGCTCGGGGGTCCTCGGGGTGGGCTGCGCCGACTGCCACAATCCCCATGTGGCCACCGGCCTGAAGGCCGAAGCCCCGATGGCGTCGGGCCTTCTCAAGGGGGTGGGGGGCATCGACCGGAACGGCGGAAGGGTCGAATCGGCGACGTTCGAATACGAGGTGTGCTTCAAGTGCCACGGGGACGACAGCCCGGACATCAACTACGTGCCGCGGGTTCTCAGCGTCACGAACACGCGGCTGGCGTTCGATCCCTCCAACCCGTCGTACCACCCGGTGGTCGCGATGGGACGGAACCTGAACGTGCCGAGCATCCCCTCGCAGTTCGAGCCGGCCATGAGCCCGTCGCAGCGGATCTATTGCACCGCCTGCCACGCCGACGACGAAGGCAGCTCGCGAGGGCCGCACGGCTCCTCGTTCGCCCCGATCCTGAGGCAGCGCTACGAGACGACGGACAACGCCCCGGAAAGCTACGACACGTACGCTCTCTGCTACCGGTGCCACGACCGGTCGAGCATTCTCGCCGATACGAGCTTCCGGAAGAAGGCGATCCCGACGACCGCCTCCGGAGGCGGACACAGCGGACACCTGGCGGCGGGCGCTCCATGCTCCGCCTGCCACGACCCGCACGGCGTGTACGAGGGGCCCGTGCCGGATCCGGCGGGGACCGGGTCCCACACCCATCTCATCAACTTCGACAGCCGGATCGTCCTGCCGGCGCCCGGCAGGCAGGTCCCGCTCTTCCAGGACGCCGGCCTGTTCTCAGGCACGTGCACTCTCGTGTGTCACGGGGTGACGCACGACGCGACGCCCTATCCCTGAAGAAAATGCCCTACTTCCGTGGAGGTGGATTTGGGTGGGGGCCGACTAACCCCTTGGGTTTCAAATACATATTCGGCTTGGCCGGGGGCTTTTTCCGCAGGAGGCCCCCCGCCCCGATCAAAACACCCAATTCCCGAGGGCGCGCATCCGGTCCACCTCCACGGTTGTAGGGCATTTTCTCATCCCTGAAAACGATGCCGTCCGTGGGGCGCGGGGCCCGGTTTCGGGGCGACGGGCTTCCTGCCCGGACTCTGCCGGTCGTAGGCCTGGGGGCGATGGCAACCGGGAGCGCAGCTTCCGCCCGTCTCGCTCTTGACGAACTTGAGCGGGAGTCTCCAGGTGCCGAAGGGGACGCTGTCCGCCACGAGGCGGGGGGAGTTGCTTCCATGGGGCTCGTGGCACAACGCGCAGCTGCGGCCCTTCAGCGCGTTGTGGACGTGCACGTAGTGGAGATTCCTCTCTCCATCCCGAAAACCTGTCGCGACGGAGGTGCCCGGATACCGGACCATGTCGCGATTGTGGCAGCCGAAGCACAGCGCGAACTCCGCATCGGTGTAAGGCACGTACGGGGATAGCGGGAACTCCCTGACCAGAAGCTTCGCGTTGTCGCTTTCGTGCGGCGCGTGGCACGCGGTGCAGTCTCCGGCCGAAACCGGCGCGTGAAGGAACCTGGCCTGCGTTTGGGCGTGACAGGACTGGCAGAGATCCCGGATCGGCTGCACGAGGAGCTTGGGCTGGTCCGAGGCGTGCGGATCGTGGCACGTCGTGCACATCCCCTCCTGCGCGGGGGGATGCACCTGGCTTTTCGTCCCGATCGGATCGTGGCAGGTGGCGCACAGGCCGGGAGGCTCCTGGACGAGCTTGAAGGTCTTGGCGCCTTGCCCTGGATGCGGGGCTCCCGTGGATTCGTGACAGCTGTCGCAGGATTCGACCGGGGGATGCAGGGTGCCGGCCTTGAGGAGCGTCGCGTGGCACTGGGCGGTCACGCACCCGCCCTGCGCCGCGGAGTCGGGACCGGGGAGAAGACATCCTCCCATCAGGAGCATGGCCAGCCACGGGCCGGGACGGAATCGTCGATGTCGGCCGCCTCCCCCTCCCCGCACAGGAAGTCCCCCGTCGCGTCCATGCGTTCGATGGAGCAGGAGCGTAGGCGGTGCAGGTGCTCCGGCGCAAGTCCCGTCCGGGTCATGGGCCGGGACGCGCCCGCAAGCCGGGGAGGCGCGCAGATTTTTCGGCCGGCGCCACCCCCAGGCGCAGAAGTGGCGCCTCATCAGGCCCGCGCCGGCGCCACCCCGAACTTCCCGCGACTGGCGGCATGGGCCAGGAACCCGCAGGCGAGGAACAGGCCTTCGATCGCGGCGACGATGAGTATCGAGCGGACGATGCTCGATCCGCCGAACCCGTAGGAATGGAGCCCGGACGCCAGGATGTAGTTGACCCCGATGTAGGTCATCAGGATGGTCCAGAACGCCACGATGCTGAGCGCCGCCACGCCGAACGTCCCGATCAGGCGCTCGAACCGCCCGTGCAGGATGGCGAGATAGGCCAGGAACGCGATGAGCGACCAGACCTCCTTCGGGTCCCACCCCCAGTAGCGGCCCCAGGACGAGGCCGCCCAGATCGATCCGGTCAGGATGCCGGCGATCAGGAGGATCGACCCGATGTGGATGTACCAGTACAGGAGGTCGTTCATCCGGAACGCCAGATCGCGGCGTCCCGGCGCGAAGATCACGCAGCCAATCTGCACGTGCGCCACCAGGACTCCGATCGCCAGGACCGAATAGCTGACCATGATGATCGGCACGTGAATGGCGAGCCACGGTGTCCCCGAAAGGACCGGCGGCATGGGATGAATGAACGGATCCATCGGCAGCAGATCGACGAGCGCCATGGTCAGGGCGGCCATGGCCGCCGCGTTGACGACGACCAGGCGGCTGCGCAGGAAGACGAGGGCGATCACGGCAAACAGCCCCACGCCCCAACCGAGGAACAGGAGCGACTCGTACATGTTCGAGGCCGGGATCCGCCCCGCGGCCACCCAGCGAGCAGCCAGACCGAAGGTCATCGCGCCGAATCCCCCGATCACCCCGAGGGCAGCCACCAGGTCAAGCGCTCTGCGGCCGGTCTTCCACGCGAGAAAGGAGGAGCCGAGCGCGCCTGCGAGGAGGATCCAGGAGAGTCTGGAGGTCCTGGCCGCGTTGTAGGCCACCTCCCAGCCGAATGCGGAGGAGGATGCGTAGGAGGCCGCGGGACCCCGGGCCGCCAGCGCGGCGAGATCCGAGGGCCCGTTGAGTCCCTGCGCCGGGGCCCACTCGCCGCGCGTATCGGCCGCAGGGACGACCCGAAGCGCCGTTCCCTCGAAGTAATCCTGCATCAGCGTCAGCCGCTCACCGACCGTCTGCGCCTCGCGGAGGGTTCCCCCCATCGGCCGATCCTGCGCTTCGGCGTCGTGCGCCTGCCGCAGCAACGCCAGCAGTCCCGGGTTGTCCGCCAGAGCCCTGAACGAGCTTGCCCTCGTGCCCGCGGGCAGTCCGACCGCGGCGGCCAGGCCGACGGGAACGGCGACGATCGGCCGGTCGGACCAGCCCCCCGGATCGAATCTCCAGCCGAGCACCACATCGATCGGATCGACCCCGACGACCCCCGCCCTCCCGGTAACCCTCCAGACCGCTTCGCGCGCCATCGTGTCGAGCGGCATCACGCGCCCGTCGTGCTGCACGGCCAGACGACGGAGCGCGGGCGCGAGGGACCCGTCGCTTCCGCGCGCGCCGGCCGCCTCCGTCCGCATGGCGCCGGTCGCGGCCAGGAGCACCCCCGCGAGGAGCGCCGCGGCCGCCCGCCTTGGCACGCGGGCCGCGGGCTTTCGAGCCGCCTGACGCGCCAGGGCAAGCCGCTGGACCACGCGCGTGGCGAGCACCGTCCCCATGCCGGCCACCAGCAGCAGATAACCGGCGAACACGATCGGCTGCCCGGGGTCCTTGGACACGAGGAGCACGCTCTGCTCACCCCGCGCGGTCACCTGGTAGCTGCTCTGGTAGAAACGGTATCCCGCGTACGACAGCTCGCGGTTCATCTCGATGACGGCCGGGAACGTCTCCCCGGACCGCGCATCGCGCACCGTCACCCGGCTGCGGAACATCGCCGGCCGGTGCGTGCCGGGGTAATAGTCGATCTCGAAGGAGTCGAGACGCACGGAGAACGGCAGCGTGAACCAGCCCGCCGGGGCGCTCTCCCCCGGCGCCGGGGCCGCCATGACAGCGGCGCTCTCCTCTCCCTCCCAGAGGCCCAGCCGCCCCTCCTGCTTCACGCGGTCGGTGACGAGCGCCCCGAGCAGGATGACGAGCATCGAGCCGTGCGTCAGGACGAAGCCAATCCTCTGCCTCCCCCAGGGCCAGAGATCCACGAGGGAGAACAGGATGTTGGTGGCGAACAGGCCGAGGAGAATGCGGAACCAGGAGGCGTAATAGACGGCGCTCGCGGCCGCCTCGGTGCCGCGGGCCGATTCGACGATGGTCCCGGCCGCCATCGCCGCGAGAATCACGATGAGCAGGACCACGGCGATCTTGATCGATCCGAGCCGATGGATGAGCGTCTTCACGTGTCGTCTCCCCTCGGTGACCGGCGGGACGGGGGCCGCACGCCCTCGAGCGTGGGCACCGTGCCGCTTCTCAGACGGCCCCGGACGATGTCCTATGTGCAAGATCCGTTCCGGGCCCGAAACCTCGGTCGTTCGCACCCGGAGGCTCCTCGCTGGCACGAAGGTTGCTCTATAGAAGGCGGGCAGCTTGGAACCGGGGCCTGACGGCTCGGCGAGGGGGAGCATGAAGATCCCGCATGTTGATTACGCGACCACACCGTTCCTGATCATCTGGGAAACCACGCAGGCCTGCGACCTCGCCTGCCGGCACTGCCGCGCTTCCGCGCAACCGAACCATGACCCCCGCGAGTTGACGACCGCCGAGGGGGAGCGCGTCCTCGATCAGGCGGCGGACATGGGGACGCCCATCTTCGTCCTGAGCGGCGGCGATCCGCTCAAGCGGCCCGATCTGTACGACCTCATCCGCCACGGCGCCGACCGCGGACTGCGCATGGCCACCATTCCGGCCGCGACCCAGCTTCTGAGCGCGGACGTGGTGCGCCGCTTCAAGGAGTCCGGCCTGAGCCAGATGGCGTTGAGCCTGGACTATCCCACCGCCGAGCTGCACGACGCCTTCCGCGGCGTCCCCGGAGCCTACGGCAGGACGATGCAGGCGATCGAGTGGGCCCACCTGCATGGGCTGCCTTTGCAGATCAACACGACCCTGTGCGGCGAGTCGGCCCCCTACCTCGAAGACATGGTCCGTCTGGTCAAGAAGCTCGGCATCGTCTTCTGGGAGGTCTTCTTCCTGGTGCCGATGGGACGGGGGGCGGCGCTGTCGGGTCTCACGGCCGCGCAATGCGAGGAGATCTTCGGCATCCTCTACCGGGCGCAGGCCGATGCCGATTTCCTGGTCAAGGTCACGGAGGCCCCGCACTACAGGCGCTACGCCGTACAACGGGCCCGGCACGAGGACGGTCGCGCGCAGCACCCGTCCTCGGCCCTGCCGCCGAAGCTCATGCGCACCGAAGGACCGGGGCACAGCATCGGGCTCGCGCCGCAGGGCGTGAACTCCGGCAACGGCTTCCTGTTCATCGCGCACACGGGCGACGTGTTTCCGAGCGGCTTCCTGCCGATCATGGCAGGGAACGTCCGGCAGCAATCGCTTGCCTCGATCTACCGCGAGTCGGAGATCTTCAGGCAGCTCCGCCGCCCGGGCGAATTCGACGGGGTCTGCGGCTACTGCGAATTCAACACGATCTGCGGAGGATCGCGCTCCCGGGCCTTCGCCCTGACCGGCAATCCCCTGGCCAGCGATCCGTGGTGCGCGTACCGCCCGGCGGAGCCGGCTCGGCGGTCCCACCACGAGTAGGCCTCCGTCGTCCCGTTCCCTCGAATCCCCTGGCGATCAACGGGCCGATTGCGCCGGCCCGCCACGCTGCTTCGGTTTCTCGCCGGCCGCGCGCGCCGGCGATTTGCGGATCATGACGGCGCGCGAGAGAATCCGGCGATTCTTCGGCGTCACTGACTTTTCCAGGCCCCGTCCGATCAATTCCAGGAGGTCGGTGATCGTCACGATGCCCACGATTCGATTGCCGTCGACCACCGGCAGGCAGCCGATCGCCCTGCCGCGCAGCAGATTGGCGGCTTCGCGCACCGTCATGGAGGGGTTCCCGGTGACGATCCGCGTGGCCATCAGCTCGCCCGCCGTCCCCGCCCAGCGCAATGCCACGCCCCGCGGCCCGCTCAGGTCGCGCGCCGACAGGATGCCGACCGCCTCTCCTCCCTGCGTGACAACGAGATGATGGATGCCCCGCTCCTGCATATGGTCCCAGGCCGTCTCCACCGGAACACCCGATTCGATGGTCTCGACCGGAGAGCTCATGATGTCCGCCAGACGCATGGTCGCCCCCTTTCTGTTCGACGTGTTTCCATCACGTTCAGAGCAATCGTCGTGCCATGAACTTCGGCTCCGAGGCTCGCGCGGCCAGGACAATCTGGCCGAGCGCGATTCCTCCGTCGTTGGGGGGGACGCGGCGGGAAACGTAGGCCCTCACGCCGCGCGTTTCGAGGCGCCCGAAGGCGGCCTCGGTAAGGTAGCGGTTCTGGAAGACGCCACCGCTCATCACGACCTGGGCAAGACCTGAGCGGCGCGCGACCTCGACAATCCACTCGACCAGCGTGTTGTGGAAGCGGAGGGCGATCACATCCGCTCCCCGGTTGCGCGCCGTGTCCGCCAGAACGCCCGCGATGAGAGGCCGCCAGTCGAGCTCGTCCGGCCGTCCGTCGACGATCGGGGCCGGGTAGGCGTCGCCGCCGCGCCCCTCGCCGATCGCTCCCTCGAGGCGCATCGCCGCCTGCCCCTCGAAACGGCTGTGCGTCGCGACGCCGGCGATCGCCGCGACGGCGTCGAACAGCCGCCCGACGCTCGAGGTCCAGGGGCAGTTCAGCCCCCGTTCCGCGAGCACGGGGAAGAGGGCGCGCTCCTCGTCGGTGAGCGGCAGGTCCCGCCCGGCCGCGCGGCCGTGCAGCTGGTGGAGAAGCCCGAAGGCGCTCCGGCGCCCGTCGCGCACCGCGCTCTCGCCGCCGACCAGGGCGAACGGGCGCAGCCGCGCCAGGCGCTGGAACGCCGCTCCATCCCACGCCAGGAACTCGCCGCCCCAGATCGTTCCGTCCGGACCGTGCCCGGTCCCGTCCCACGCCACGCCGAGATAGGGACCCTGCACGTCGTTGTCGGCGGCGCAGGCGGCGAGGTGGGCCTCGTGGTGCTGCACCCGCACCAGAGGGAGACCGAGCGATTCGGCGTAGCGGGTGCTGAAATAGTCGGGATGGAGATCGCACGCCACCATCTCCGGCGCGAAGGCGTAGAGCCCGAGCAGATCGTCCACGGCGCGACGGAAGGCGTGACGCCCCTCGACGCTGTCCAGGTCGCCGATGTGCTGGCCGAGAATCATCTGCCTGCCGACGGCGATCGCGACGGCGCTCTTGAGGTGCGCGCCGAGGGCCAGGATGCGCGGCAGGGATCTCTGCGCCTGGACCGGGAACGGCGCGTAGCCGCGCGCCCGCCGCATGACGGTGCCGCGACCCGCCAGGACCCGCGCCACGGAATCGTCGCACGGACGGGCGATCGGCCGGTCGTGCCGGAGGAACGCGTCGGCGATGGCGCCGAGGCGCTCGAGCGCCGCGGCGTTCTCCGTGACGATCGGCTCCTCGCTGCGATTGCCGCTGGTGGCGACCACGGGCCGGCCGAGCCGGCGGAGGAGCAGGTGGTGGAGAGGCGAGTACGGAAGCATCGCGCCCACGCAGGGAGACGACATCGACACCTCGGGCGCCAGGTCGGAATCGTCTCTGGGTCGCAGAAGGACGATCGGGGCCGCGGCATCGAGAAGGAGGCTCTCTTCCAGCGGCTCGACGAGGCAGTGCCGGCGCACCGCCTCGATGGACGGGAACATCACCGCGAACGGCTTCTCCTCCCGGTGCTTCAGGAGCCGGAGCCGGCGGACGGCCTTGCCCCCTGCGGCGTCGACCAGGAGCTGGAAGCCGCCGATCCCCTTCAGCGCCAGGATCCGGCCGGTCTCGATGATCGAGACCGCTCCCTCGATCGGATCGCCCTGCATCGGTGCCCCGGTTGCGTCCGTCAGCTGCAGCCTCGGACCGCACGCGGGGCAGGCGTTCGGCTGCGCGTGGAAGCGACGGTCGAACGGATCGCCGTATTCTTCGCGGCACGCGGCGCACATGTCGAACACCCGCATCGTCGTGTTCGGACGGTCGTAGGGAATGCCCCTGATGATCGAGTAGCGCGGGCCGCAGTCGATGCAGTTGGTGAACGCGTACGAGACGCGGCGGTTTTCGGGATCGCCGATCTCCTCCCGGCAGGCGGCGCAGGTGGCCCGATCCGGGAGGATGACCGCCGTCTTCTCCTCCGAGGCGATGCTGTGGCGGATCGTGAAGCCGGAGTCCCCAAGAATCGGGAGCCTCACGATATCGAGCGAAGAGATCTGCGCCGCCTCGGGCCCGTCGCGACCCAGCCGGGACACGAAGCGCTCCAGATCGCCCGGGCCGCCTTCGATCTCGATCACGACCCCCCAGGTGGAATTCAGGACGAATCCGCAGAGACCGGTTTCGCCGGCCAGGCGGTATACGAAGGGCCGGAACCCGACTCCCTGCACCGCCCCGCGCACCGACAGTCGCAACCGCTCGCGCGCCGCCGCCTCGACCCTGGCAGCCGTCATGACGGTGCTCATCCCTCGCGCTCCCATCCATCACAAGGTTTCCGGGCCTGCCGCTCGCCACCTGGCGGCGGTCTCAGGACGCTCAGGTCGGGACCGGGGCGACCAGGGTGTCGATGGCACGGGCCAGCCTCTGCCGGGCCTCGTGCGCGACGCTCTCGAGATCGGCCTCCGGGAACAACCCCATCATCGTCTCCGGATTCACCGCCTCGACGCACGTCTCCCCGGGCGCAACCTCGCGCACCACGACGTTGCACGGCAGGAGCAGCCCGACCCGGGGCTCGAGGCCGAGGGCCCGGTGGGCCAGCTGCGGGCTGCAGGCGCCGAGGATGACGAATGGGGCCCGCTCGACGCCGAGCTTCTTCTTGAGAGTCTCTTTCACGTCGATGCGCGTCAGGACGCCGAACCCTTCGTTCAGGAGCGCCTGCTCGACCTTCTTCAGCGCCGCATCGAACGGCAGCCTCACGGTCCTGCCCATGCCCACCTCAACCAGGGGCTTCGTGACGGTCGTCGCTTCGCACATGGGTCCTCCCGCAGTTCATGGACTCGATCACTACCTCTCGCAAGACGGATGCCAGCATGGCCGATCTCACCGGCCCGCCACGCAGCCAGCGGCACAGGAATTGCTATCTATTCTGTCGTCGAGGGAGAGAAGGAGAGCGACATGCTGCGAAGGCGCAGTTTGTTCGGGGAGGGCGTCGAGCCGTTCTCGGAGTTCGAGAGACTGCTCCGCCGTCCGTTCGGCGAGTTGAGCGAGTTCCTGCCTTTGTGGAACACGCAGCGTCTTCTGCCTGCCGGCCCGGTCACCGCGGAGTTCATGCCGGCGGTCGAGTGCTACACCAAGGACAAGCAGCTCTACCTGAAGGCGGAGCTGCCGGGCGTCGACCCGAAACTGGTCGAAGTCTCGGTCGTCGGCAACATGCTGACGATCAAGGGCGAGAAGAAGGAAGAGCGCAAGCTCGAGGAGGAGAGCGTCTACTTCCGCGAGATCGCCCGCGGCCGGTTCGAGAGGACCTTCCAGCTTCCGGAGGGCGTGAAGAAGGAGCAGATCAACGCCACGTTCCAGAACGGCGTTCTGGAGGTGGTCCTGCCCGCCGCCGGGATTGAGACGGCGCGCAAGGTGCCGATCGAGATCCAGGAGATCGGCAAGAAGACCATCAAGGCGGCGTAACCGTAGGGCGTTCGGGACCTCTGCGCTCTGGTTCCGGGCGGGCAACGGTGTGGGGCCGGAAGCGGCGGGCAACCGCCGCTTCCATTGTTTTTGCGCAGGTTCTTCGCGCGCAGCCGAATAATTCGGCCGGCCGCCGCGTGACACTCCCCAATCTCTGCGGCGCGGATCGTCACGCGTACCTGCGCGTCGGACATGTCCTGCCGGCGACATGCGGCATGCTCCTTGCAGAATTCATAAGTCGGTATCAGGAGCACATTGCGCTCCGGGAGGAACACCATGCGCTGCCAGGAGATCATGAAGAGACCCGTCGTGTCCTGCAAGGAGACCGAGGTCGTTCAGGCCGCGGCGTTGAAGATGCGGGACGCCAATATCGGCTTTATGCCGATCTGCGGCGCCGACGGAAGGGTCGTCGGAATCCTCACCGATCGCGACATCGCCCTGCGCGCCTGCGCGGAGGGCCTCGATGTCCGGATGACACCGATCGCCGAGGTGATGACGCGCCAGATCGTCTCCTGCCGTCCGGGAGACGACGTTCGGCTCGTCGAGGGTCTGATGGCAAGAAACCACAAGTCGCGCGTCCTGATCATCGATGAGGCCGGGAAGCCGGCGGGCGTCGTGAGCCTGTCGGACATCGCGCGGTTTGACCGGGTGTACGCCGCGGAAACGATGCGGCAGGTGTCATCCCGTGAGATAAAGACCGTCTGAAGACCGCTCCCGGAGGCGGCCCAGCGGGCCTCCGGCGCGAAATCACCCGTCGACCATTCATGGGCGCGGCCGAGGAGATCCGCACTCTCGGCCGCAGTTTTTTCCTGCTCCGGCACCGCGCCGCGCATACCGTGCAGCCCCTCGGACCTGTCGGCCCGATCCCTCCCTCTCCAGGCACCCTGTTTCCCTGTTCGTGCTTCGGCGCGGTATATGCATTGCATTCCCTACCTCTGGACATGGCGATCCAGGGGAGGTTCCTATGGGCCCGAAGCATGCGCATCTGACCGAAGCCGCGGCGTCCGGGACGCACGGCGTCGATCGTCGGGAGTTCGTCCGGATCTGTACTCTGGCGGCAGCCGCCCTCGGCCTGCCGGCGTCGGTGGCGCAGAAATTCGTCTTCGCCGCCTCCCGGGGCCTCAGGCCGTCCCTCGTCTGGCTGCATTTCCAGGAGTGCACCGGTTGCACGGAGTCCCTCCTCCGGGCATCCCACCCCGCGATCTCCCAGCTGATTCTCGACCTCGTCTCCCTCGATTACCACGAGACGCTGTTCGCGGCGGCCGGCTACCAGGCCGAGGCGGCGCTCAAGAAGGCGATGGTCGACAACAGGGGGAAGTACATCTGCGTGGTGGAGGGGGCGATCCCGACGAAGGACGGCGGCGTCTACTGCCAGATCGCAGGCAGGCCGGCCATCGACATGCTGAGGGACGTCGCCGCGGAGGCGGGGGCGATCGTGGCCATCGGATCCTGTGCCGCCTGGGGCGGCATCCCGTCGGCCGATCCGAACCCGACCGGCGCCACCGGGGCGCCCCAGATCCTGACGAACAAGACGGTCGTCAGCCTGCCGGGCTGCCCGCCGAATCCCTACATCCTCCTGGGCACCGTGCTGCAATACCTGGTGCTGGGGACCCTCCCCGCCCTCGACGACAAGGGGCGGCCGCTGTTCGCCTACGGCCGGACCATCCACGACGTGTGCCCGCGGCGATCCCACTTCGACGCCGGCCATTTTGCGGAGAGGTTCGGCGACGAGGGGCACCGGCAGGGGTACTGCCTTTACAGGCTCGGCTGCAAGGGACCGGCCACTCATGCCTCGTGCGCCACGCAGCACTTCGGCGACATCGACGGAGCCTGGCCGATCGGCATCGGACATCCCTGCTTCGGATGCACCGAGCAGGCCCTGGCGTTCCGCGTGCCGCTGCACCAGACCATCGAGATCGAAAGACCTGCGCCGCCCGACACGTACCCGCCGATTCACGCCGATCACAAGGGGATCAGCCCCGTCGCGACGGGCGTCGCCGGTCTGGCCGGCGGAGCCCTGCTCACTGCCGGATACATGGCCTCCAGGAAGCTGGGCAGGAAAGAGGACGACAGCGCGGCCCCCGGAAGGTCGGACGAAACGAAGGAGGACTGAGCATGGCCGTCGATCGACGTTCCATCCTCAAGGCTCTCGCCGGCTCGGCGGTCGCGGCGGCCGCGACATCGGGCCGTGCGCTTGCGGCCGTGGAGCGCAAGAAGGTTCCCGCGGAGGCGGTCGGGTTGCTTTACGACGCGACCCGCTGCATCGGATGCAAGGCCTGCGTGGTGGCGTGCCGTGAAGCCAACGATCTGCCGGCCGATCCGGGACCGTTCCAGGACAGGATCTACCAGGCCCCGATCGACCTGAACGACCGGACCAAGAACATCATCAAGCTCTACAAGGACGCGGACACCGTCTCGTACATGAAGGTCCAGTGCATGCACTGCGTCGACCCGGCATGCGCTTCCGCCTGCATGCTCGGGGCGCTGTCGAAGGACAAGCTGGGCATCGTCTCGTGGGACGGGAGCCGCTGCGTCGGCTGCCGCTACTGCCAGATGGCCTGCCCTTTCAACATCCCGAAATTCGAGTGGCGCGCGCGCAACCCGAAGATCGTCAAGTGCGAGCTGTGCCGCCACCTGCTCGCCAAAGGCGGAATCCCGGCCTGCGCCAAAGCGTGCCCTCGCGAGGCCGTCCTCTTCGGCAAGCGAGTGGAGCTGCTCGCCGACGCGAAGCGGAGGATCGCCGACCATCCCGGGCGATACGTCCCGAAGGTATACGGCGAGTCCGACGCCGGCGGGACGCAGGTGCTGTACCTGTCCGCCGTGCCGTTCGAGAAGCTCGGCCTGCCCGATCTGGGCGACGCCCCGGTCCCCGAGGCCGCCCGGCTCATCCAGCACGGCGTCTACAAGGGCTTCATCGCCCCCGCCGCACTGTACGCCATCCTGGGAACGGTCGTGTTCCGCAACCGGCGCCAGGCCTTGGCGGAGGAGACGCCCGCCGGGGATGCGGCCGGGACCAGGGAGTCGCTCCCATGAACTCCCACGCGCAACCGATCGGCGGGACCATCCTCACGAAACCGTTCAGGGCCCTCCTCCTGATCTTCGCGGTCGCCGCGGGGGTCATCGCCTGGAGGTTCTGGGCCGGCATCGGCCCGGTCAGCGGATTGAGCGACGGGTATCCGTGGGGCATCTGGATCGCCTTCGACGTCGTCACGGGGACCGCGCTGGCCTGCGGAGGGTATGCCGTGGCCCTCCTCGTCTACATCCTCAACCGCGGCCGCTACCATCCGCTGGTGCGACCGGCCATCCTGACCAGCGCGCTGGGCTATACGATCGCGGGCCTGTCGCTCGCGGTCGACGTCGGGCGGCCCTGGAATTTCTGGCGCGTGCCGATCTTCGTCTGGCAGTGGAACTTCGACTCGGCGCTCCTGGAAGTCGCGCTGTGCATCATGTCGTACATCGGCGTCCTCTGGATCGAAGTCTCGCCGGCCGTCTTCGAAAGGCTGCAGGACACTCCCTGGGCGCCGGTGCGTCGGGTCGCCTCCGTCATCACGCGGGTCCTCGACAAGGTCCTGGTCTGGATCATCGCCCTCGGCCTGCTCCTGCCGACCATGCACCAGTCCTCTCTGGGCACGCTCATGATCCTGACCGGCCGCAAGCTCCATCCCCTCTGGCAGACGCCGCTGCTGCCGCTGCTCTTCCTCATCTCCTGCGTCGTCATGGGTTACGGCGCCGTCGTGTTCGAGTCGCTGCTGTCCAGCGCGGCGTTCCGGCGGCCGCGAGAGACCCGCATGCTGGGCTCCCTGTCCACGACCATGGTCGTCGTCCTGTTCCTGTTCCTGGGCGCGCGCCTCCTCGACCTCACGTGGCGCGGCGCCTGGATGCGAATCCCCGGGTCGGCCGGATACGGCCTGCTCCTGTCCGTCGAGCTCGCGATGTTCCTGGCCCCGGCGCTGATGCTTCTCTCGAAGGAGAGACGCACCGACCCCGGCCACCTGTTCCGTGCAGGGATGCTGATGATGCTGGCCGGCGCTCTGTACCGGTTCGATTCCGTGCTCGTCGCCTTCAACCCGGGCAAGGGCTGGTCGTACTTCCCCACCGTGCCCGAGATGATGATCACCCTCGGGCTGGTGGCCCTCGAGATCATGGCTTACATCGTTCTCGTCAAGACGTTCCCGATCCTGCGAGGCATCGCGCCGGCGCGTGCGGACGCTGGACACTCCTGAGGAGTGAACATGAGCAAGCGAATCGTCGTCGATCCGATCACGCGCATCGAGGGGCACCTGCGCATCGACGTGGAGGTCGATGGCGGCACGGTGCGGAACGCCTGGTCCTCCGGACAGATGTGGCGCGGCATCGAGCTGATCCTGAACGGACGCGACCCGCGCGAGGCCTGGCTGTTCACGCAACGCATCTGCGGCGTGTGCACGACCGTGCACGCCATCGCCTCGGTGCGCGCCGTGGAGAACGCCCTGGCTCTCGAGATTCCGCTCAACGCCCAGTACATCCGCAATCTGATCCTGGCGGCGCACGCCCTGCACGATCACATGGTGCACTTCTATCACCTGTCGGCGCTCGACTGGGTCGACGTCGTGTCGGCGCTGAAGGCCGACCCCGCCAGGGCCGCGGCGCTGGCCGAGGGCCTGTCGCCGTGGCCCGGCAACGGCCGGCTCGATCTGCAGGCGACGAAGGACAAGCTGCAGGCGTTCGCGTCCACCGGACAGCTCGGCATCTTCACGAACGGCTACTGGGGTCACCCGGCGATGAAGCTGAGCCCGGAGGTGAACCTGCTGGCGGTGACGCATTACCTGCAGGCGCTCGACCAGCAGCGCGCCATCAACCAGGTGGTCGCCATCCTGGGTGGCAAGACGCCGAACATCCAGAACCTGGCGGTCGGCGGCGTGGCCAACGCCATCAACCTGGACAACCAGGCCACCCTCAACATGACGAAGCTGTTCAAGGTCAAGGACCTGATCGACCAGGCCAGGGCGTTCATCGAGCAGGTCTACCTCGTGGACGTGTGCGCCATCGGCGCCATGTACGCCGAGTGGCTGGGATATGGCGCCGGCGTCACCAATTACCTCGCCGTTCCCGACCTGCCGCTCGACGCCAAGGGGACGACATTCGACCTGCCCGGCGGGACGATCTTCAACGGCGACCTGGCGACGGCGCGCGCCATCACCTCCTTCACCGACCCGTACTTCAGGGACAACGTGGCGGAGTCGATAGCCCGCTCCTGGTACAAGGGCGACTGGACCCGCCATCCGTGGGACGAGGAGACGGACCCCGACTACAAGGCCTACGATCCCGGCGGCAAGTATTCCTGGGTGAAGGCTCCGCGTTTCCAGGGACAGCCGATGCAGGTCGGCCCCCTGGCGCAGGTCCTGGTCGGGTACGCCACCGGTCACGAGGCGACGAGGCGCTGGGCCGACCGGGCCCTGGCCACCGCCTCCAAGGTGGCGGGCGCGCGGCTCGATCCGAAGGTGCTGCACTCCACGCTCGGACGGCACCTGGCACGCGCCATCCGCGCGGCGGTGATCTGCGAAGTCGCCGCGAAGCACTGGCAGCTCCTGGTCGACAACATCAAGTCCGGCGACACGACCATCTTCAACCAGCCGGTCTTCCCCAGGGGCGAGGTGCGCGGCTTCGGCTTCCACGAGGCGCCGCGCGGCACGCTGTCGCACTGGGTCGTGATCCGGGACGGCGTCATCGCCAACTACCAGGCGGTGGTCCCGTCCACCTGGAACGCCGGCCCGCGCGACGGCAAGAACCAGATGGGCCCGTACGAGGCGTCCCTCGTGGGCAACCCGGTGGCCGACCCGGAGAAGCCGCTGGAAGTGCTGCGCACGGTCCACTCGTTCGACCCGTGCCTGGCGTGCGCCATCCACACGCTCGATCCGGAGGGACGCGAGATCGCCCGCGTCAAGGCGCTCTGAGGACGGCCGGAGGATCCGCCACGTGACCCCGATCCAGGTGATCGGCCTGGGAAACGTCCTGATGGGCGATGACGGCGCCGGCCCGTACGTCATCCAGGTGCTGGACGCGACCTATGCCGGTCCGGAGCGGGTGTCGTTCGTCGAGGTCGGGACGCCGGGGCTGGACCTGATCCCCTACATCGCCGAGACGGACACCCTGGTGATCGTGGACACGGTGCGGGCCTCCGGCCGTCCGGGCGAGATCCGCCTGTACGGCCGCGACGACCTGATGGCCCTCGCGGCCGGTCCGCGTCTGAGCCCGCACGATCCCGGCGTCAAGGAGGCGTTGTCGGCTCTCGAGCTGTCGGGCCGGGGCCCGAGGGACGTTCTTCTGGTCGGGCTGATCCCGGAGCGGGTCGCGACCGGCATCGGGCTGAGCGCCGCGGTGCGCGCCGCCATCCCCGTCGCCGTCGAGACCGTGGCGCGGGAGCTGGCGGCCCGGGGCGCGAGACTCGTGCCGCGCGAGCCGCGGGGCACACCGGATATCTGGTGGGAGCGATCCGGGCCTCGCCCGGCGATCCCCGTGACGGAGCCGGGATGCACGAGATGAGCATCGCCGCCGAAATCCAGCGCATCGGCCGGGCGACGGTCGAGCGTCATGGCGACGGCCGTCTCGATTCGGTGAGAGTGGCGGTGGGCGAGCTGACGGCGATCGAGCCGCGGCTGCTGGTGTACGCCTGGGAGGCCCTCACGCGCGGCGGTCCTGACGACGGCTCGCGCCTGGAGGTCGAGTGGCGGCCCGCGCTGCAGTTCTGCGCCGTCTGCGGCGAGAACAAGACGCGAGGCACCGGATCGTGGCTGCGCCTCTGCCCCGATTGCGGCATGCCGCTCAGGGTGGAGGGTGGCTCCGACCTGGACGTCCTCGAGGTGTCGTTCACGCCCCGGGAACGAGAAGGAGGTTGAGGACCATGAGTGCCCAGAAGAACATCAGGATCGACGAACGTGTTCTGTCGGACAACGACCACATCGCCGGGCAGCTGCGCCTCCGGTTCGCCGAACAGGGCACCCTGGTCGTGAACCTCATCTCCTCTCCGGGCTCGGGCAAGACATCCCTCCTCGAGGCGACGGTCAGGACCCTGGGGAAGGATTTCCGCACCGGGTCGGTGGTCGGAGACATCGCCACCGAACGTGATGCCGACAGGCTCCGCGCGCTCGGGATCCCGGCCAGCCAGATCCTGACCGGCGGCGCCTGCCACCTCGACGCGCGTCTCGTGAAAGCCGCCCTGGGCCGGGGCGGCTTCGAATGGCTGGACTTCCTGTTCATCGAGAACGTCGGCAACCTCATCTGCCCCACCGCCTACGACCTGGGCGAAGACTTCAAGGTGGCGCTCCTGTCGGTGGCGGAGGGGGACGACAAGCCGCTGAAGTATCCGGGCATTTTCTCCCGCGCGGCCGTCACGATCATCACCAAGACCGACCTCCTGCCGCACGTGTCGTTCGACCTGGACCGCGTGCGCGCCGAGATCCGAGCGCTCAACCCGACGGGAACGATCCTCGCGGCCTCCGCCAGGTCGGGTGACGGGATCCGCGACTGGTGCGCGCTGCTGCGGGACCGTCTCGCCTCGAAGGTCTCGATCGCATCCGAGGTCGTCTGACGCGGGCGGCGCGCCTCAGCAGATGCGCGGCAGCTGCTCTCCGGTCAGCATGTCGACGACGCGCATTCCACCGACACGGCTCCGCAGGGTGACCGTGCCCGGGTGGGCCTCGACCACCTCTCCGATGATCTCGGCACGGCCGCCCATCGGGTGCGCCCTGGCCGCCCGCAGCACGGCTTCGGCGCTCTCCCGGGAGACGATCATGAGGCACTTCCCCTCGTTCGCGACGTAGAGCGGGTCCAGCCCCAGGATCTCGCAGGCGCCTCGCACCTCCTCGTCCATCGGGATCCTCGACTCGTCCAGGACGATGCCGACGCGCGCCGAGCCCGCGATCTCGTTCAGGGCGCTGGCCACGCCTCCGCGGGTCGGGTCGCGGAGGACGTGCACGCCTTCTCCGGCGGCCTGCAGGACCCGGGCCACCAGATCGTGCAGCGGGGCCGAGTCGCTTCGGAGCTGAGTCTCGAACTCCAGCCCCTCGCGCACCGACATGATGGCGACGCCGTGCACGGCGATCGGGCCGTTGATGAGCACCCTGTCTCCCGGCCGGGCGCGTCGCGGGGCGATGTCGACACCCGGCGCGATGAGACCGACCCCCGATGTGTTGATGAAGACGCCGTCCCCCTTGCCGCGATCGACGACCTTGGTGTCGCCCGTGACGATCGGCACGCCGACCGCACGGGCCGCCCCCTGCATCGACTGCACGACGCGCCACAGATCCTCCATCGGCAGCCCCTCCTCCAGGATCAGGCCGACCGACAGGGCGATCGGGCGGGCGCCGCACATCGCCAGGTCGTTCACCGTGCCGTGCACGGAGAGCGAGCCGATGTCGCCACCCGGGAAGAACAGCGGCCTGACGACGAACGAATCGGTGGAGAAGGCCAGGCGCTCCCGCCCGACCTCGAGCAGCGCTCCGTCGTGCAGGACCTCGAGGGCCGGGTTGCTGAATGCATGGAGGAACATCTTCTCGATCAGCATCTGCGTCAGGCGCCCGCCGCCACCGTGGGCCATGAGGACGTTCGGGTAGTCGGCGACAGGCATCGGACACTGGACCGCGGCGAAGGTCACGCCCTTCCCCTTTCCGCTCATCCCGTCCTCGCGTAGTGGTAGTAGGCCGCGCACGCCCCTTCGGAGGACACCATCGGCGCGCCGATCGGGCGCTCCGGAGTGCACAGGCTCCCGAACGCCGGACACTGCCGAGGTTTCTTCCTGCCCTTCATGATGTCCCCGGCGATGCACAGGGACGACTCGCAGGCCGTCACGTCCGCGACCTCGAAGCGCTTCTCCGCGTCGAAGGCGGCGAACTCGGGGCGCAGACGGTAGCCGCTCCCGGGGATCATGCCGATTCCGCGCCACGGCCGGTCGCACACCTCGAAGACCCGCTCGACCAGGTCGCGGGCCGCCATGTTGCCGTCGCGCGTCACGGCGCGGGCGTACTGGTTCTCGACGCCGAAGCGACCCCCCTCGAGCGCCAGCAGCGTCATGTAGATCCCCTGCAGGAGGTCGAGCGGCTCGAAGCCGGTGACCACCATCGGCACGCCGTGGCGAAGGGCGATCGGCTCGTACTCCCGGAAACCCATGACCGCGCAGACGTGGCCGGGGGCCACGAAGCCCTGCACCCGATTGTCGGGCGAGGTCAGGATCGCCTCGATGGCCGGCGGAACGAGGACGTGGGACGTGAGAATCGAGAAGTTCCCGAGACCCAGCCGCGCCGCCTGCCAGACGGCCATGGCGTTGGCCGGAGCGGTGGTCTCGAACCCGACGGCGAAGAAGACCACCTCGCTCTCCGGGTGGATGCGCGCCAGCTTCACGGCGTCGAGCGGCGAATAGCAGATGCGCACGTCCCCGCCCCGGGCCTTCACCGTCAGAAGGTCCGATTCGGACCCCGGGACGCGCAGCATGTCGCCGAAGGAGGTGAAGAGGACGCCGGGTCGCCGCGCGATGGCGACCGCCCGGTCGATGAGCTCCAGGGGCGTGACGCACACCGGGCAGCCCGGGCCGTGGACCATGGTCACCGCGTCGGGCAGGAGCCGGTCGATGCCGAACTTCATCAGGGTGTTCGTCTGGCCGCCGCAGATCTCCATGATCGTCCAGGGCCGCGTGACCAGGGCGTGGATCGCGCGGATGAACGTCCCGGTCGCCACCTCGTCACGGTACTCGTCGATGAATTTCATGGAAGCCCCCGGGCCGCTCCTCAGGAAGGCTGCGGGATCTTCAGCTCGGCCGTCTCGTTCATCTCCTCGAGCAGCCTGAAGACCTCCGCCGCTTCGTTCTCGTCGATCCGGCTGATCGCGAAACCGACATGCACGACCACGTAGTCGCCGACCACGACGCCGGGGACGTAGGCCAGGCAGACGTCCTTCGTGATCCCGCCGAAGGAGACCTTCCCCTGGGTCATTCCCAGGGCGTTTTGCTCAACGGATACGACGCGTCCGGGTATCCCCAGGCACACAGATTGGCCCCTCGCTCTCCGCAGCGGCTTGCGCCGCGCTGCCTTCCCTGGAAGAGCAAAGCCGATGCCAGCCGTTTCACGGGTCGCGGAGCGCCATCTGGAAGGGTTCGCGAGGCTTCTCTGCGTGGGGACGGCGGCCCAGGCGCAGAATCTTCGCCGCGTGACGGAACCGGCCCGATGGGATGCGGGTTCCCGCGCGCACGAACTTCGAGCGCCTCTCCGTTTCTGGGGTATTCTCCGTCCGCTCCCAAAGACCGCGGGTCCTCTCCCGACCAGGGATGATCGGGCCCGGAGGTCCCGGGACGACCAGGGAGGCCGCCTCCATGCCGGTCATCATCGAGCCATTTCGCATCAAAGTGGTCGAGCCGATCGCCCTGTCGGACCGCGGGGAGCGACAGCGCCACCTGGCCGCCGCGCACTACAACCTGTTCGCGCTGCCGGCCGACTGCATCACCTTCGACCTGCTGACCGACTCCGGCACGGCCGCGATGAGCGCCGCGCAATGGGGCGCGATGATGGTCGCCGACGAGTCGTACGCGGGCTCGCGGTCGTTTCGACGCTTCGAGGAGACCGTCCGTGACCTCACCGGCTACCGGCACGTCATCCCGACGCACCAAGGGAGGGCCGCCGAGCGGATCCTGTTCCACATCACCGTCAAGCCGGGAACGGTGATTCCGAGCAACAACCATTTCGACACCACCCGCGCCAATATCGAGTACGACCACGGCGAGGCCCTGGACCTGGTCGTCGAGGCGGCCGCCGACCCCGCTTCGTCCGAGCCGTTCAAGGGGAACATCGACCTCGATCGCCTGGAGGCGCTGTGCCGGAAAAGGAAGGGTCAGATTCCCCTCGGCATGCTGACGATCACCAACAACACCGGCGGCGGTCAGCCGGTGAGCCTGGAGAACATCCGCGCGGTGTCGCGCATCCTCAAGCGCCACCGCATCCCGTTCATCCTCGACGCCTGCCGGTTCGCGGAGAACGCCTATCTGATCAAGCTGCGCGAGCGTTCGCAGCGTAACCGCTCCGTGACCGATATCGCCCGCGACATTTTCAGGATGGCCGACGGCTGCATCGTCAGCGGCAAGAAAGACGGGCTGGTCAACATGGGCGGGTTCCTGGCCGTCAACGACGATCGGCTCGCCGGCGAGGCGCGCAATCTGCTGATCCTGACCGAAGGGTTTCCGACCTACGGCGGCTGCGCGGCACGGGATCTGGAGGCGCTGGCCGTCGGCCTGCGCGAGGTGCTCGACGAGACGTATCTGGAATACCGGCTGGCGAGCGTCCGCTATCTGGCGGAGGGGCTGAACCGCATCGGCATCCCCACGGTGCAGCCGCCCGGCGGGCACGCGGTGTTCATCGACGCGCGGCGCCTGCTGCCGCAGATCCCCGCTCGCGAGTTCCCGGGACAGGCGCTCGCCTGCGAGCTCTACCTGGCCGGCGGCATCCGTTCCTGCGAGATCGGCAGCGTCATGTTCGGGAAGCACGAGCCGGGCGGGACGTTCCGGGCCGCGCGGCTGGAGCTGGTGCGCCTCGCCATGCCGCGCCGCGTCTACACGCAGAGCCACGTCGACCGGATACTGGAGATCTCCGAAGAGGTCTTCGAGCGGGCGCCGCGCCTCCGGGGCATGCGGATGACCTGGTGCCCGCCCTACCTGCCGCACTTCACGGCCCGTTTCGAGCCGCTGGGCCGGCCGGCGGGCAGGCGCGCCGCCCGGCGCCGGCTCAAGACGACGGCGAGGAGAGCCCGGAGACCGGCGGCCCGGTGAGCCGGTGCTATCCTTCCCTCTTCCATGATCTCCTTCGCCAACGTCAACAAGCTGTACGGCCGGCAGGTCCTGTTCGTCGACGCCTCATTTCAGCTGAATCCCGGCGAGAAGGTCGGCCTCGTCGGCCCCAACGGGGCGGGCAAGACCACCATCTTCCGGATGATCGTCGGCGACGAGACGCCGGACGACGGCGAGGTCTCGGTGCCGAAGCGCCTGACGATCGGCTACTTCCGCCAGGACGTGGAGGAGATGTCGGGCCGCTCGGTCCTGGACGAGGCGATCGCCGGCAGCGGCCGGGTCGGGGACCTGCACCACGAGCTGGAGTCCCTGCAGCACGCCATGGCCGACCCCGCCAAGGGGGGGGACATGGAGGCCATCCTGGCGCGCTTCGGCGAGGTGCAGGAGGAGTACGACCATCTCGGCGGCTACGCGCTCGAGAGCCAGGCGCGCGAGGTCCTGCACGGGCTGGGGTTCGACGACGAGCGGATCGACGGCGACGTCGGCGCCCTGTCGGGCGGCTGGAAGATGCGCGTGGCCATGGCGCGCGTCCTGCTCGGCCGGCCCGACGTGCTCTTGATGGACGAGCCGACCAATCACCTGGACATCGAGTCGATCATCTGGCTCGAGACGTTCCTGAAGGGGTTCACGGGCGCCCTCTTGATGACCTCGCACGACCGCGAGTTCCTGAACCGCCTGGTCACGAAGATCGCCGAGATCGACGGCGGCGAGATCACGGTGTACTCCGGCAACTACGATTTCTACGAGCGGGAGCGCGGGCTGCGCGAGGCCAACCGGGAGGCGGCCTACGCGCGCCAGCAGGCCATGCTCGCCAAGGAGCAGCGCTTCATCGACCGCTTCAGGACGCACGCCGCCAAGGCCGCGCAGGTGCAGAGCCGCATCAAGGCGCTCGACAAGATCGAGAAGGTCGAGCTGCCCCGGAAGCGCACCATCGTGCCGTTCGACTTCCGCGATCCGCCGCGCTCGGGCGACCAGGTCGCCGTGATCGAGAAGCTGCACAAGGCCTACGGCCGCCGCGTCATCTACCAGGGGATGAGCCTGACGATCCGGCGCGGAGAGCGCTGGGCGGTCATGGGCCGCAACGGCGCCGGCAAGACGACGCTGCTCAAGATCATCGCGGGCGTCCTGCCGCCCGACACAGGGACCGTCCGCCTCGGCGCCAGCCTCAAGATGGGCTACTTCGCCCAGCAGTCGCTCGACCTGCTCGATCCCGAGCTGACCGTCGCCGAGCAGCTGCAGGCCGACTTTCCGCGCGAGGGGATCGGCGTGCTCCGGACCCTGGCCGGCGCGTTCCAGTTCTGCGGGGACGACGTGGACAAGCCGATCCGCGCGCTGTCGGGGGGGGAGCGATCGCGCCTGGCGATCGCGCGCATGCTGTTCGACCCGCCGAATTTCCTGGTGCTCGACGAGCCCACGAACCACCTGGACCTGGCCACCAAGGAGATGCTGGTGGACTCCCTCAAGTCCTTCGAGGGGACGATGATCTTCGTGTCGCACGACCGCATGTTCCTGCGGGGCCTCGGCACACGCGTCCTCGAGCTGGGCGGAGAAAGCGGCACCGAGGCCCAGCCCCGCGTGTACCCGGGGTCCTACGTGGAGTACGTCGAGCGGTCGGGACACGAGGCGCCGGGGACGCACTCGTAGAGCTGTCCATCCGTCAGCGCCCCGTCAGGCGATTCGCCCCGGCCTTTCAACCGGACGTTCGGGGCCGCACCAGGTGCAGCGTGGTGACGAACAGCGCGGCCCCGATGATCGACCAGACGATCGGGAACGATCCGTTCCCGACGTGAAGCGCCAGGAGCTCGCCCACTCCCAGCGCGCCGGCCAGCCACGAGCCGAGCAAGGCGCCGACGAATCCGAGCGCGATCGACGTCAGCCAGCCGCGGTGCGAGTAGCCGACGAGCGTCTGGGCCACTCCGCCGCAGACACCCGCCACGAGCAGGAGCAGCAGAAAGTCCAGAAGGGTCATGCGCCTACCCTCTCGAAACGACGAGGTTGGGCTTCACGTCCTTGACGTGCTCCGTCCCGCGGGCGACCTGGACCGCCCTGTCGCTTTCCTGCTGGCTGCGGACGCTGCCCGTGAGAAAGACGACCCCCTCCCGGGTGTCCACGTCGATCTTCAGGCCCTTGACCTGGGGATCCTCGAGGAGCCGGCTCTTGACCGCCGCGGTGATGGTCGCATCGTCGATGTGCTCGCCGAGCGTGCGGTCCGGCTCGGGCGCGTTCCCCGACACGTCTCCCGTCCTCACGGAGATCATGTCCACGACGTTTTCGACACCGCTCGTCGATCGGGCGATCTCGAGCGCGCGGTCCTTCTCCGCCTGCGTGTTGAGATTGCCCGTGAGCGTCACGACCTTCTTGTCGGTGGCCACCTCGAGCTCCGAGGAGTTGATCGTCGTGTCCGCCGCCAGTCGCGCCCGAACTTCCGCGGTCACGACGGTGTCCGGCCGCGCGCAGGCGATCGACAGGGCGGTAATGAGGAGCACCGGCCACGATAACCTCAAGAGATTCGCTGTTCTCATCACGCACCTCCCGTAGACATGTGTCCCTTCGGAGGGACAGCTTTTTGATACCTCCCTCTAGGCCGGAATGGTGTGGTTGCAACATGTGTGCCCGCGAAGCGGCCCGCGCAGAAAAAACCGCCGTCGTGGCACCCGCGTTGCTTGAGATCGGGTCGAGGAGTATCGTGTGCTCGGTCTCGCGAGGGGGTGACCCATGAATCGCATCAGGATCCTGGCCATCGTGCTGATCGCGGCCGGCGTGTTGGGACTCATGTACGAGAAATTCACCTACACCAAGGAATCGCACGATCTCAAGATCGGCTCGCTCGAGGTGTCGGTGAAGGACAAGGAAACGGTCAACGTCCCGCAGTGGCTCGGCGTGGGGTCGATCGCGGTCGGGGTGGTCCTGCTGGTGGCGCGCCGAAAAGGTTAGCGTTTCATGGCCTACCGACCGCCTTCGCGCGCCGCCAGGGGCCGCCCGCGACGCAGGCGCCCGCGCTGGGTCCGGAAGGCGACGCTGCGGCGCCTCGGCCGCCACGGCCGCCGACTGGTCCGGTCCGCGCGACGCTCGATCAGGGCGCTGCGGACCGCGCCCCCTTCGATCCGGGTGCTCGCGGTCGCGGTCGTCCTCCTCGTGACCTGGGCCGCCGCGAACTGGGCCTACCAGGCGATCCGCAAGCCGACCGAGCTGTTCTTCCCCGTGAGCGGCGCTCTCGCCAAGGCCCCCGACGAGACGTGGCGGAGCTACCAGCCGCTCTTCGACAGGCATTCGACCGCCGCCCTCTCGCCCGAGTTCCTGGCCGCCCTCGCCCAGGTCGAAGGGTCGGGCAATCCCCTGGCGCGGACCTACTGGCGCTGGCGTCCTGTGATGAACCCCTTCGAGGTGTACCGGCCGGCCTCGAGCGCCGTCGGCATGTACCAGATCACCGACGGGACCTTCGTCGAGGCGAAGCGGTACTGCATCCACGACCACATGGTCGTCGAGACCGGCGGGTGGCTCGACCTCTCGTCCTGCTGGTTCAACGGCCTCTACAGCCGCGTCGTGCCGAGCCACGCCATCGAGATGACCTCGGCGCTCCTCGATCACCGGGTCGCGAGCGCGATCGCCCGCCGTCGTGCCGCCGGCGCCACGACCGGCCAGCGGCAGGACCTGGCCGCGGTCATCCACCTGTGCGGGGCGGCGGCCGGTGACGCCTACGTGGCGCGCGGCTTCCGGCCGGGCCCCGGCCAGCGCTGCGGCGACCACGACGTCGGCGCCTATCTCGCCCGGGTCAACGCGATGAAGCGGCGGTTCGCCCGGATGGCGGAGACCGGAAATCCCGGCCTATAATCCCGGGACTCCGGAGACCCTCATGCCCCGACCGATTCGAGTCCTGTCCGCCGGCCTGATGCTCGCGCTCTCCGTGCAGACGGCCGGGATCGCCGTCGCCCAGCCCGTTCCCGAGACGATGTACCAGGGGCTGCGCTGGCGCATGATCGGACCGTTTCGCGGCGGGCGCACCCGCGCGGTCGCCGGCGTCCCGGGCCGTCCCGGGGTGTACTACACGGGCGCGGTGAACGGCGGGGTCTGGAAGACCGACGACTTCGGACGCACCTGGCGACCCATTTTCGACGACCAGCCGACCCAGTCCATCGGCGACATCGCCGTCGCCCCCTCGAACCCCGACGTCGTCTATGTCGCCTCGGGCGAAGGGCTGCGGCGCCCCGATCTGTCGGTCGGCAACGGCATCTACCGGTCGAACGACGGCGGCCGGACCTGGACCCATCTCGACGCCCTGCGCGACGGCCGGCAGATTCCCCAGCTGGCGATCGATCCGCACGATCCCGACCGGGTGTTCGCGGCCGTCCTCGGGCATCCCTACGGGCCGAACGAGGAGCGCGGCATCTTCCGCACGACGGACGGCGGCCGGACCTGGTCGAAGGTGCTCTACGTCGACGCCGACACCGGCGGGTACGACGTCGCCGTGGATCCGTCGGACCCCGACATCGTCTACGCCACGCTGTTCGCGTCGCGCCTGGCGCCCTGGGAGGACGGGAACATCTACGGCGCCACGGGCGGCGTCTTCAAGTCCACAGACGGCGGGAGCACCTGGCGCCGCCTGGACAACGGCCTGCCGAAGAACCTGGTCCAGGCCGGCATCGCGATCGCCCGCAGCCGGCCGAAGCGTCTGTACCTCACCTTCTCGACCACCGTGCCGAGCGAGTACGGCACCAACAAGGGGATGGGGTTCTACCGCTCGGACGATCGCGGCGAGAGCTGGACCAAGGCGACCGACGATCCCCGCTCGGCGATGAAGATAGGCGGCGGCGACCTGCCGCTGGCCGAGGTCGATCCGTCGGACCCCGACGTGGTCTACAGCTGCGGCATCGTCCTGGGGAAATCGACCGACGGCGGCCGGACCTGGTCGAGCTTCAAGGGGGCGCCGGGCGGCGACGACTACCAGAACCTCTGGATCGATCCCGGCAATTCCAGGATCATGCTGCTGGCCGCCGATCAGGGGACCGCGATCACGGTCAACGGCGGCACGACCTGGAGCTCGTGGTACAACCAGCCGACCGCGCAGCTGTACCACGTGATCACCACGAACGAGTGGCCCTACAAGGTCTGCGCCTGCCAGCAGGAGAGCGGCTCCGTCTGCATCACCAGCCGGGGGAACGACGGATACATCTCCAACCGCGACTGGCACCCGGTGAACGCCATCGAGTACGGCTACATCGCGCCCGACCCGCTCCATCCCGACGTGATCTTCGGCGCCGGCCGCACGGCGGTCTCCCGGTACGACTGGAAGACCGGCCAGACCCTGAACATCACGCCCCTGCCGGTCAAGGGGGACTACCGCGCCGAGCGCACCGAGCCTCTGGTCTTCTCCCCGGTCGACCGGCGGACGATGTACTACGCCACCAACGTCCTGTTCAAGACCGCCGACTACGGCCGGACCTGGCAGACCATCTCGCCCGATCTGTCCCACCCAGGACCGGGGATCCCGCCGGGCGTGGGGACGCTGGCCGACGCGGACAAGAAGGCCGCGACGAAGCGCGGCGCCATCTACTCCGTCGCGCCGTCGTTTCAATCGATCAACACGCTCTGGGCCGGGAGCGACGACGGGCTGGTCTGGATCACCCGCGACGGCGGCCGGCATTGGAGGGACATCAGCCCGCCGGGCCTGAAGCCCTGGAGCAAGGTCACCCAGATCCAGGCGTCGCACTACGACGACAACACGGCCTACGTCTCGATCAGCGGTTTCCGCATCGACGACCTCGCGCCGCAGATCCTCCGCACGCACGACGGCGGCCGGACCTGGCAGCGCATCGTCGCCGGCCTCGACACGTGGCCGGTGAATGCGGTCCGCGAGGACCCTGTCCGGAAAGGGCTCCTCTTCGCCGGCACGGAGACCGCCGTCTGGGTCTCGTTCGACGACGGCGGCCTGTGGCAGCCGCTGCAGCTGAACCTGCCGCGCACCTCGATGCGCGACCTCTGGATCCACGAGAACGACCTGATCGTCGCGACGCACGGCCGTTCGCTGTGGGTCCTCGACGACATCTCGCCGCTGCGCCAGGCCACGGCCGCCGCGGCCGGCCAGGACCTGCTGTTCCGCCCCGCGGCCGCGATTCGCGCCCGGCAGTCGACGTACGCCGAGACGCCGATCCCACCCGACGAGCCGCTGGCGGAGAATCCGCCGAGCGGCGCGGTGCTCGACTACTATCTCGCCCGGCCCGCACCGGGAACCGTGTCCATCGAGATCCTCGACGCGTCCGGAAGGGTGATCCGAAAATTCAACAGCGACGATCCGCCGGAGATCACGGCGGACGAGATGCAGACGCAGCTGATCCCTCCCTGGTGGAGGAGACCGCAGAGAAACCCGGAGACCTCGGCCGGCATGCACCGCTTCGTCTGGGACCTGACTTTCGAGCGCCCCGTGTCGGTGACGCACGAGTACCCGATCACGGCGGTTCCCGGGGACACGCCCCGCCATCCTCTCGGCCCCCTGGCGGTGCCGGGCCGGTACACCGTGCGGCTCACGGCCGGCGGCCCATCTCACACGGCGCCCCTGGTGGTGAAGATCGATCCGCGGGTGAAGACGTCCCAGGTCGATCTGCAGCAGATGCTCGCCCTGCAGCAGAGGCTCGCCGGCCTGGTCGACCGCAGCTCGCGGGCCTTGCTCCAGGCGACGTCGCTGCGGGAGCAGACGGCCAGGCTCGGCCCGAAGGAGGACCTGGCCGGGGCGATCAAGGCGTTCGAGGCCAGGGTGTCTGCGGTCGTCGACGGACCGGAGAACCCGCCGGCGGGCGCGCCCAAAACAATCGCGCTGAGCAGCGTGAACGACGACGCGTACTCGGTCTACGGCATGGTGAGCCAGGTGGACGCGGCGCCGACCGCCGCGCAGGCGGGGGCGACCCGGAAGATCGAGGCCGCCATCGCGCCGGCCCTGGCGGCCTGGGAGACGATCCTGAAAACCGACCTGCCGGCGCTCAACGCGAAGCTGAAGCAGGCCGGCCTGCCTGCGCTCGATCCCGCAGAGAGGCCCCGCGAAAGCGAGCGCCAGGGGAACGCCGAGTAGGGAGGCCTTCTAGCGGATCAGGCTCCCCTGCAGGGCCTTGCGCACCGCCTCGGTCCTGCTGCGCGCGCCGAGCTTCGAGATGATGCTGCTCACGTGCGTTTCGACCGTGCGCGGCGAGATGTCCAGGCGCGAGGCGATGTCCGCGTTGCGCAGGCCTTCGTGCAGGCATTCCAGGACCTCGATCTCCCGGACAGTCAGGTCCCACCTGGCGTTGCGGCTCTCGCTCACCGAGTCCGAAGCGTAGCTGCGCATGACCTTCGAGGCGATGCGCGGCGGCAGGACGACGCCTCCCCGGGCGATCTCGTCGAGCGCCTCGATGAGGCCCTCCTGGGGAGAGTCCTTCAAGAGATAACCATGGATGCCGATGCGGGCGAAGGCGCGGACGTACTGGTCGAAGTCGTAGCCGCTGAGGACGAGGATCTTGATCTCCGGCCGGTCGCGGCGCAGGCGGCGGGCCAGGTCGATGCCGGAGGGGCCCTGCATCCGGATGTCGAGGATCACGATCGAGGGGGTGACCTGCTCCAGGAGCCTGAGCGCCTCTTCGGCGCCGGCGGCTTCGCCGACGACCTTGAACCGGCTGTGCCGGGCCAGGCGGCTCCGGATCCCCTCGCGGAACATGCGGTGATCGTCGACGATGAGGACCTTGATGGGCGGATTCATTGCTCGCCGTGGACCTCGTAGGGGATGCGGGCCGAGACCATGGTCCCGGAGATTCCGTCCGAGGCGATGGAGACGCTCCCCCCGACCTGGCGGAGGCGCTCGCGCATCCCCGGAATGCCGAGACCGTGCATGCGATCCCCTTCGATCGCGGTCCCCGTGCCATCGTCGGTCACGGAGAGCTCGACACCGCTCATCGTCCTGGTCAACGAGACATGGATCGACCTGGCATGTCCGTGCTTGAGCGCGTTGCTGACCGCCTCCTGGGTGACGCGGAAGAGGGCGAGCTCGGCGTTCGGCGGCAGGCGGTCGTCCTCGGTCATGCCGCGCAGGGTCAGGCGCGGCGTCACGGTGAACCCCTGGGCGGTCTGCTCCAGCAGCCACTCGAGCGCCGGAACGAGCCCCAGGTCGTCCAGGATGGCCGGTCGCAGGCGGGCGCACAGCTCGCGCAGCTCCGCGGCGAGCTCGCGGGCGACGCCGTTCCGGTCGCGAAACGTCACGCCGGCGCCCCCCGTCAGCAGGATCGCCTTCTGCAGCGGCCCGTCGTGCAGGTCGCGGGCGAGCCGCCCGCGCTCGGCCTCCTCCGCGTCCGTCAGGCGCTCGGTCACCTCGCGCAGCTCCGCCAGCAGGCTCGTCTCGCGGATCGCGAGCGCCAGGATCGGGGCGACGGTCTCGACCAGGCGCCGCTCCTCGGCCAGGAAGACCTCCCCTTTCTCCTTCGGCCCGAGCACCAGGTACCCCAGGACCTGGTCCCCGGACTCCAGCGGGGCGACCAGAAGCACGTCGGACTCCCAGCGGATCTCGGAGAGGCCGCGCCCGGCGGGATGGTTCGGTCGAAGCCTCGTCCGGATGAACGCGACGCTCTCGTCGGCGCGCGGCCCGGTGGACGCGGCCACCCGCAGCCTCCCGGCCGGTGTCTCCAGGAACAGGCTGATCGCCTCGAGCCGCAGTGAATCCCCGATCTTCCTGACCATGGCGGCGACCGCCTCCTCGGCGTCCGCGCTGCCGACGAGATCGCTGCGCATGGACGACAGGACCTCCTGCGAATCGACCTCGCCTGGATAGAAGGCCCGGTGGACCGCCGCGCGCACGCCCCGGGACAGGAGGTGAAAGAGCAGGGCGCCGAGCGCCAGGAGGATGGCGGACACCCACGCCGGATGCCTGGAACGAACCTCCCCGTCGCCCCAGGAGTCGACCGCGACGACCAGGGCGAGCACGATCAGAAGCGTGGCGACGGTCGTGCTTCCATAGACCATGCCGCGGTGGACGAGCCGGCGTATCCCGAGGGCCTGATGGCGGAGTATGGCGTACGCGAAGGTCAGGGGAACGACGACCCAGAACAGCGCGGTCACGTCTCCCGGCGCGAGGTCGCCGTACGGGGTGTTCATCGGAATGAGGGTGAGACCGAGGAACGGCAGCGTCCCGCAGGCGATGCCGGACAGCGCGAGGCGGGCGTCACGCGCGGGGCCCTCGGGATTCCGCGTCGTGGCCCTCCGCCCGAGCACGACGAGGGCGGCGAGGATGCTGCCGGTGATGTAGAGGGCGAACCCGACCCGCACCGCGCCGTAGACGGACGGTTGGAGGAACAGCGAGACCAGGTAGCCGCCCACGAGCACGCCGCCGAAGAGCCGGGTGATCCGGATGAGCCCGCGGTATCCGCCCGCCTCTCCGACGAATGCCGCGGCGAACGAGGGCAGGGAGGCCGCCAGCCCCACGAGACTGAGGAACTGCACGGCCAGCGACCAGGCGGAGTGAATGCCCCCCGACGCCGGCGCGACCGCGAAGGCGACGCCCGTGAGCCCGGTGAACAGGGCGAAGCGCCGGGCGACCGGCGTATCCGGACGCCGCACCAGGACGAGTGCGCCGAGGAAGGCGAAGCAGGCCCCCGTCAGCCAGAGCGCGAGGCTGGACCAGGGCCGGATGTTCTCCCCGATATTGACCTGGGCCTGGATCGTCCCGCCATTGCCGATGCCGAGCTCGGCCTCGCGCAGCGAGCGGGGGTCGACGCCGGCCCGGGCCGGCCCGCCGTTCAGCGAAACGACTCTCATGCCCGGACGCGCCCCGGCGTGCCAGGCAAACCCCGCGGGCAGGACCCAGGAGACACGAAGGTCATCTCCGCTTCCCGCGAGCCGGAGCCCGAGGTCTGCGGGACCCTGGGTCGCGCCGCGTGCCAGCGCGACGACCAGCAGAAAGCCGAGAAGGATTGCGGACGCTCCCAGCCGTGGACCGTTAAGAAACCAGACTCCCGCGTGCGGCGCTGAGAATCCTTCCAGCGCCCGAGTCCACACTCTCGAGAAAACGGACGAGCCCCCCGACCGCATATCCGTGCCGCACCAGCAACGTCAGATCCTCTTCCGCCCGACTCATGTACGCATGAACCAGGATCGCCGCGTACAGCGAGGCGCCCGAGGACTCGTAGGTGCTGCAGATCTGTTGGGACAGCATACCATCCGCCGGCGCCGGCGAGTCAACCGTCCGGCCGTAGAACGCCACCGGGAGCGTGGCCTTGCCCTGCGCCAGGTCCGAGTCCCGGCCCGGAGCGCACGCGTCCCGCAGGTCATCGACGAGCTGCGCCAGGGTGAAGGCGTGATGGCCGAACCGCTCGACGAGGGCCACGCCGTCGCCGTCCGCCCCGGCGACGCGGGCCATGAAGCCCGTGGCGAACTTCCCGAGCCCTCCGGCCTTCAGGCAGGTCATCTGGAGCGCCTCTTCGAGGGACGCCCCTCCGCGGCCCTGGAGCGTCGCGTCGAGGGCCTGCCCGGAGCAGGCCTCGGAGTAGGCCCTGCAGAAATGATTCATCGCCGCGGACCCGTTGGGCGAGTCGGCCGCCGCCTCGGCGGCGGCCGCGGCCCCGGCGCTCATGAGGGCGATCGCCAGGGCAAGATCTTCGCTTCGGACGGTGCCTGGAGCCGCATCGGCCACGTCGTCGAACACGTACGCCGCTTCCATCTGCAGCTCCACCGCCGCCGCCGCGAGCAGCCCGGCCCTCCCGGCGGGGCGCCGGGCGAGGGCCTCATGAACGTCGAGCGCGAGGGTGCCGGCCCGGCACAATCCATCCGGGTGGAACGCATACCCGGGCCGGTTGAGGAGGCTCACGAGGTCCTCCCGGATCGATGGAGAAACCCGCGTGGCCAGGACCTCGTGGATCTGCTCGCGCAGGGGCTCGAACGCCTTGTCAGGCCCAGGGAGTCTTGCCACTTTGTACCTGCCCGTCCTGGTCCTCGGGATGGGGGCGAAGCCTCAGAGAGGCCACGGCGCGGGCGAACTCCTCGAGCCCGGCGCGCCAGAGCCTGATCTGAAGGTCGTGAAGGGAAATGGCGCCGTCGGCACGTCGTGCGGCCATGACCACTTCGGCGAGTGCTGTGACCTGCATGGGACATCCTCCACAAGAGTTGCCGGCGACATTGTGTCCGCACGCCCCCTGAGAGGCATCGGGGACGATCGCAGGCCACGTCCGTGGTTGCACCTACGGGCGGCGCGGGCAGCGGCCACGTACGTGGATCGCCCCGATCCACCGATGACTTGTGCGGGCCCCGCGGGATAAAAGACGACTCAGGCTCGACGGGAGGCGGCCGCCAGCCCGTGATGGAAGGAACGGACCGAAGGACGCGTGACGGCGGAGGGGAGTCTCGGCGCTCGCGCGCGATGATCCTGACCGCGGGGTAACGGTCATGACCAGGAAGCGCTCGCCCGGACGCAGGGTACGTGCAGTGCGCCGCTCGCCGAAGGACACGACGCGCGCGGAGCAGCGCCGCCAGTCCCAGCGCATGGAGATGATCGGCAGGCTCGCGAGCGGCCTGGCGCACGATTTCAACAACCTGCTCACGGCCATCCTCGGCCAATGCGATCTCCTGCTCAGGAGACTTCCCGAGGACGCACCCGCCAGGAAGGGCCTCGAGGAGATCCGCACCGCCGGAGATCGGGCCGCGGGCCTCACGCGGCAGCTCCTCGCGTACAGCCGCCGCCAGGTCCTCAAGCCCCAGGTGATCGACCTGAACTCGAGCGTGACCTCGATGGTCCCCATGCTGCGCAGCCTGATCGGCGAGACCATCGAGCTGAACCCGGCGCTCCAGGCGGACCTGGGGCGCGTCGAGGCCGACCCGAGCCAGATCGAGCAGATCATCATGAATCTCGTGGTGAACGCCCGCGACTCGATGCCGCGCGGGGGGCGCGTCGACGTCCAGACCGCGAACGCCGACCTGGACGCGACCTTCGCCAGGCGGCACGTCCCCACCCGGCCGGGGCGCTACGTCATGCTGGCCGTGAGCGACACCGGCAGCGGCATGGACAAGGCGACCAGGGCGCACATCTTCGAGCCGTTCTTCACGACCAAGCAGCTCGGCAAGGGGACGGGGCTGGGGCTTGCGACCGTCTATGGGATCGTCAAGCAGAGCGACGGCTACATCTGGGTCTACAGCGAGCCCGGGATGGGGTCCACCTTCAGGATCTACCTGCCGCGCGTGAAGGCGGACATCGCCTCCGAAAGCGCGCGCGAAGCGCCGGCGCCGCCCGCCCGCGGATCGGAAACCGTCCTGGTCGTCGAGGACGATCGCACCGTGCGCTCGCTGGCCGTCGAGATGCTGCGGCTGAACGGCTACGCGGTCCTCCAGGCGCAGGATGGCCGGGAGGCCCTCGACCTCGTCCGCCGGCACGGGCAGCCCATCCATCTCCTGCTGACGGACGTCGTCATGCCCGAGATGAGCGGACGCGAGCTGGCCCGAAGTATCGCCGGCCTCGAGCCCGGCATCGGCGTGCTCTACATGTCGGGATACACGGACGGCGTGATCGCCCACCACGGCGTGCTCGATGCCGGCGTCGCTTACATCCAGAAGCCCTTCACCGCCGACTCGCTGGCGCGCAAGGTCCGCGAAGCGCTCGACGCGCGCGCAGTTCGCGGGGAGGCCGGGGCAAGAGAGGAGGCGTGAGGGATCAGGGTCCGCCCCGAACGAACATCGGGAAGGCTTCGATGGAGGCTTCGGCGGCCTCGCCCCGGTCCGTGTCCCATCCGTCCACTCTCGCGCGGGCCATGTAATGTCCTGGGGGATAGTAGTCCCCAAACCGCGACGCGGAATAGGTTTGGACCTCGATCACGAATGTCTCGTGAGCCGTGCAAGCCAGTACCACGGCTCCGCCCGTCCGGAGAAGGCGCTTCGCCAGCCATCGCTCCAACCAGACTCCGACGTAGAGCTGCGAGGGAAGCGAGCAGGTGATTTCGCCGCGGAACGTGATCGTCCCGGATGGCTTGTCCATGATCGCCACGGGCTCCACGCTCAGAGACAGAGAGAGAGGCGGCCGATCGGTGGCGGAAAAGCGCAGATGTCCCCCGCCGGAATCGTACGTGGAGTTCGTGATCAAGAAGTGATACGTCGTGCCGGCCGAAGCAGCGAGCCGATACGTGGCACCCCACAGCACCGTCACCAGCTCGAGCGATCCGCGCACTCCCGTGAAAACCAGGACTCTTGTATCGTAATCGCTCCCCCATGTGCTGACACTGACGGCGGAGTCCACCTCGGGAGTGAACCGGTACCAGACGGTCCCGCATTGACCGTCGCAGACAGGATCATCGAGGGCCCCCGTCGCGCCGCGGGTGTCGACCGAGTCGTCGAATGGCAGCGCAGTCACCTCGGTCGCCGCATCGAAATCGTCGTTGCCCGGCGGCGCCACCTCCTCGATGACAACCTGCCGGGGCGGCAGGGCCTGCGCGACCGAGGGCACCGCCCCGATCCCGGCGAAGACGAGCGCAATCGCGAGGAGCACGGTTGTCCGATTCATGGATTCCTCCGTGAAATGGGGCGATCGACGAGAGGCGGGGCCTTGGCCCGCCGGCCTTCGTAGGCCTTCACCTCGCCGAAGCGGCGCCCGGCCTCCCAGTCCTCGCGCGCGGCCCGGATCTCGTCGTTCGTCCGCGCCACGAAGTTCCACCACATCAGGATCGCCTCGCCGAACGGCGCGCCGCCCAGGAGAAGCGCCCGAGCGGGATCGTCGTCGCACGCAAGCACCAGGTCCCGGCGCCCGCAACCGAGGTAGTAGAGCGTGTCGATCGCCAGCGCCTGGCCGTCGAGCCCGCACGTTCCTCCCAGAAGCACCAGAGCGTGCTCGTAGTCGGGGTTCAGCGGCAGGACGAGCCGGCCGGAGGGGGCCGACGAAACCTCCGCGGCGACCAGGGGGGAGAAGGCGCGCGCGGGCGACCGCGCGCCACCCAGCTCGCCCATGATGAGCGTCGCCTCCCCGCCCTCGAGGCGGACGACCGGAAGAGAGCGGTGCTGCTTGAAGGCCGGGACGGTCTCCCGCGCCGCGTCGGGCAGGGCCACCCAGAGCTGGACCCCCCTGAGAGGCGCGCCGGCCGAAGACTCCTCCGCGTGCGCGATCCCCCGCCCGGCGGTCATCAGGTTGAGCGTCCCGGGCCGGGCCAGCCCCTCGAGCCCGAGGCTGTCCTTGTGATGCAGATCCCCTTCGAGCAGCCACGACACGGTTTGAAGGCCGATGTGGGGATGGGGGGGGACGTCCATCGGCTTCCCGGAGGATCGCTCCACGGGACCGTACGAGTCGAGGAAGCACCAGGGGCCGACCGTCCGTCTCTGGCTTCGGGGGAGGAGGCGCCGGATCGGCAGGCCGCCCACGTCGGTCAGGCGTCCGGGCAGGACCTGGAACGTCGGCTTCGCAGCGGGCTCGCTGACGCACAACTCGACTTCGGTCGTCGAAGAGAGGTTGCTCATCCCGGCACCTCGTCAAAAACCGATGATACACCCCCGGTCTCGTCGCCGCCGGCCGATGTGGATCGACGTCCCGGCTGCATAGTCCTGTGCGTGGCCGACGAGTAGACGTTCTCTCCCTCGTCGCCAACCTCCCGAGAAGGCTCTCGCCTCTTCGGCGGCCCCGCGCGCCGGGGGATGCGACACGAACCGGGGTTTTCCACGCCGGGCCGTTGACGCGCGGCGTCCGCCGGCTTCCTCGGAAACGCCCGGGCCACGCGGGCTTGCGCCGTGCTCGGGCCGTTCCTAGATTCATTTTGTCGCCCCGGTGCGGGATCGGCCCGCGCCGCGCCTCGACGAAGGGAGGATCCGACGATGCTCAGGTTCCCGATGACTTCGAGTTGGTCCCGCCGCCCGGCGCGCGTCGCCGCGGCGGCTCTTGCCGTGGCCGCCGCGATGACCGTCGCCGGATGCGTCTCCAGCGGCCGGTTCGTGCAGGTCGAGCAGGAGCGTGACCTGCTGGAGGCGCGCTACGAGGCGCTCCAGAAACAGCTGGACGAAGCCAGCCGCACCGGCGAGTCCCTGGCGGCGGAGAAGGCGACGCTGGCCCAGGAGAGGAGCGCGCTGGCGACCGAGAAGGCGGCCCTCGAGGAGAAGCTCGCGCTGCTCCAGTCGCAGGAGAAGACGCTCGGCTCGCAGCTGAAGGAACGGGAGGAGGAAGCCCGCAAGCTGCAGTCGACCTACGATGGTCTCGTCACCAATCTGAAGAAGGAGCTGAAGGCCGGGCAGGTGCAGGTCCAGCAGCTGCGCGACGGCCTCCGCGTGAACGTCGCACAGGACATCCTGTTCGACTCCGGCTCCGCCGCGGTCGACGAGAGCGGCACCGAGGTCCTGCAGCGGGTCGCGACCCAGCTCAAGAAGTCGTCGTACCAGGTCGTGGTCATCGGGCACACCGACGACAAGCCGATCGGACCGGCGCTGGTCAAGCAGTACCCGACGAACTGGGAGCTGGCCGGCGCCCGCGCGGCGAGCGTCGTCCGCCTGTTCGCCAGATCGGGCCTGAGGTCCAAGCGCCTCCTCGCCGTCTCGGTGGCCGAGGTCCAGCCGGTCGCATCCAACGCCACTCCGGAAGGACGGGCGAAGAACCGCCGCATCGAGATCCGCCTGCGCCCCGTCCCGGTGGAGGGCTAGGGATCCACGGCGTCCGGAACGCGACCCGGCCCAATACTCGGACAGGCTCCTAGGAGCCGAACTCGAGGGACAGCCCGGCCCGGCGCTCGAGCGCGCGGCGATAGACCACGACCGCCGCCGCGACGTCCTCGAGCGCGATGCCCGTGCTGTCGAAGAGGGTGATCTCGTCCGGTGACGTCCGTCCGGGCTTGCGCGCGGCGACCAGGTCGGCCAGCTCGGCGTGCACCTGAGAGCGGGTGACCACCCCGGCCTCGAGCGCGTGGTGCAGGTCCCCGATCGCCGCGCACTGCTCGAGGCTGTCCACGACCACCTTCGCTCCGGCGAAGAGTCTCGGGTCGATCTCCTGCTTGTCCTCGTTGTCCGCGCCGACGCCGGCCACGAATGTGCCCGGTCGGACGTCGTCGCGGTCGATGAGGAACCTCGTCGCGGGCGTACAGGTGATGCAGACGTCGCTCGCGCGCACGGCGGCGGGAAGGTCCCGGACGGCCTCGACGGCCAGGGCGCCGTCGCGCCCCGTCTCCTCGGCGAACTCTTGGGCCCGGGCGAAATCCGAATCGAAGGCGAAGACGCGCTCCAGCGGGCGAACGCGCGCGAGGGCACGAAGCTGGGCGCGCCCCTGGTTGCCGCAGCCGCAGATCGTGGCGACCCGGGCGTCCTTCCGGGCCAGGTGCTTCGCCGCGATCGCCGTCGCGGCGCCCGTCCTCAGGATGGTGATTTCGATCGAGTCCATGACCGCGAGAGGGTATCCGGTGTCCCCGTCGCACAGGAGAATCAGCCCCTGGATGTTCGGCATCCCGTGCTCCGACTCGTTGCGGAAGAAATTGCCGTTGCACTTGGCCGCGAACCAGGTGCGATCCTGCCGGATCCCAGCGGCCTTGATGTGGAAGCCTCCGTCCGTGGACGGCACGCCGAGGACCCCCGGTCGCAGCGTGCGCCCCTCGGCATGCAGTCGCAGGGCCTCCTCCACCGAGGCGATGCAGTCGTCGAGGTCCAGAAGAGCGGCTACGTCGCGGCGCGCGAGGAGGATCGTTCCCCGTTGTCCCGTCTCAGCCGAGAAGGTGATCAAGGCGCGCTCCCGGCGGGTGCTCCAAGGGCGGGCGGCCTCTCTCGAAGAGGCGCGCGCCCGTCACCCCCTTGAGGGTCATGGCGGGTCCGTCCACCGAAAGCATGGAGCCCTCCCGCAATCCGATGACCCGCAGGTCGTTCTCCTCGAGGTATTGCAGGATCCGCTCCTCCTGCGTCTCCCCCATGTGCGTCGACGCGGGGTCGGGGTCGAGGTAGTGGGGGCTGATCTGGAAGGGGACGAGGCCCAGCGCCTCGAACGTGGGCGGCTGGACGATCGGCATGTCCTTGGTCGTCTTGAGGGTCGGGCAGGCCACGTTCGAGCCCGCGCTCGAGCCGATGTAGGGCACGCCCCGGTCCACGGCCTCCCGGATGGCCTCGATCAGCCCGTTCCGATGGAGCGCGTCGAGCAGCCGGAAGGTGTTTCCGCCCCCGACGAAGACCGCGTCGGCGTCCGCCACGGAAGCGCCCGGCTCGTGCGCGGAGACGAGCTCGTACCCCATGGCCGCGAACCGCTTGCGGGCCTGGGCCGCGTATCCGTCGCGATCGTGCAGCGCATAAGGCACGAACAGCACCCGGGCCCTGCCGCCGAGTGTCGACCGGATCTCCCCCTCCGCGTGGTCCAGGTACCCGCTGCCGTGGAGCGTCGAGTTGCTGATCAGGAGCAGTCGCCGACCTGTTTTCATGATGTCACCCATAGTGGCGCCGAGAGTGTGGAGACTTGTCGTGTGCATGGAGCCGTTCGCCGGCGGGCGCCGTCCGCGGACAACTGGCCGTCCGCGAACGCGGTACCGCCGTGACTCGTGGTGATTCCCTTGATCCAGGAGTGGAGACGTCCTGGCGCAACCCTTGAAGATGGATGGGCATGAGCCGGCAGGTCGTCGCACTCATCCGATTCGGTTCCACACTCTGAGCGCCACTATGAAATCGCCCGGAAGGCCAGGCCCGCCAAGCCTCCTGCGAGCACGACCCAGAGCGCGTCGATCCGGAATCGACGCATCGCGAGAAACGCCGCGCACGCGACGCAGGCCGAGAACCACGAGATGTTGCCCCCGATGCCGTCGGGCAGGATCACCGCCGCCCCGAAGACGACCGCCAGGTTGAGGATCACTCCGATGACGGCGGCGGTCACCCCCGACAGCGCGCCGTGGAGCACCCTGCTTCCGCGGAGGATCTCCATGTACGGCGCCCCCGCGAGGACCAGCACGATGCTGGGAAGGAAGGTGGTCCAGGTCGTCACGAGCGCGCCGAGCGCCGCGGAGGCGAGCTGTCCCGGCGGGCCGGGAGCGTTCCACCCGGTCATGAAGCCGACGAACTGGAGGACCATGATCAGCGGTCCCGGGGTCGTCTCGGCGAGCGCCAGTCCGTCGAGGGCCTGGGCGGGCGTGATCCACCCGTAGACATGCACCGCCGCCTGCGTGACGTAGGCGAGCACGGCGTAGGCCCCGCCGAAGGTCACGAGCGCCGCTCCCGTGAAGAACCTGTACTGCCGCACCGGCAGGCTGCCGCCGCCGAGCCGGGACGCGAGGAGCGCGTAAGGGAGGAGCCAGAGCAGGAGCCCGGCCCCGAGGGTCCGGCCCAGCCGGGCAGACGACGGCTGCGCATGGTCCGGGGCCGGGACGTCATCTCGGATCACCGGAGGGACGGCGTTCGGGCCGGAGTCGGATACGCCCCCGCCGCCTTCCGGTCGGACCCCCTGGATGCTCCACGTTCCGGGCCGGATCCTGGCGCCGGCGAGGCCGATCAGCGCGGCGGCCAGGACGATGACGGGAAACGGGACGGCCAGGACGTAGATCCCGACGAAGGCGCCGCCCGCCAGGAGCAGATGCAACCTGCCCCGGATCGCGCGGCGGCCGAGGCGCACGACCGCGTCCGCCACGATCGCGACCACCACGGCCTTGCATCCCACCAGGAGGCTGGCCACGACCGGCAGCCTGCCGTAGGCCGCATACGCATACGAGAGAGCGAGAAGGATGAAGACCGACGGCAGGACGAACAGGACGCCGGCCGCGAGGCCCCCCCGCGTGCGGTGGAAGAGCCAGCCGATGTAGGTCGCCAGCTGCTGCGCCTCCGGGCCGGGGAGCAGCATGCAGTAGTTCAGGGCGTGCAGGAACCGGGACTCGGAGATCCAGCGGCGACGTTCGACGAGCTCCCTGTGCAGGATGGCGATCTGGCCGGCCGGCCCTCCGAACGAGATGAAGCCGAGCTTCAGCCAGAAGCCCAGCGCGTCGCCGAACCGGACCTCCCGGCTCATCGGCCCTTCACACGCGGCGCTTCATCGGGGTCTTCCGGGTCCCGGCGGGCCGGGCGGCCAGCGTGGCGTAGAGGCCGTCGAAGACGGCGCCGGCCTCCCGGAGCAGCCGCTGATCGTCGTGCACCTGCTCGGAGAGCCCGCGCAGGACCGCATCCACCCCGGCCGCCTCGGGACGGCCGAACTTTCCGTCCTTCAGATCGACGTCGTGCACGATCTGGGCGATGAGACGCACGGCGGCGTCGCGCTCGAGGCCGAACTGCTTCACGAGCGTCTCGAAGGTGCAATCCTCTCCCTGATGCCCGAGCTCGGCTTCGGGCATGTCGAACGGAATGCCGCCTCGCAGCGTTCCGCCGGGGACGGCGAACCCGAAGCGCGGGCGTCGATCGATGAACTTGCGGATCAGCCAGGCGGAGGCGCAGCGATCGATGTGGGGCCTGGGGCGGGTGACCCAGAGCCTCCCCTGGTAGCGCGCCCTGTCGCGCGGGACCGCCTTCCCGCCCGCCGCAGCACGGGCGGCCGGCTTCCGGCCCTGGGCCTTGCGCAAAAGCGTCCGGCACCTCTCCATGGCCGCGGCGGCCCGGGTGCGCCCGGGCGCCTTGAAGAAATCCACTCCCTCGACGTGATTGAGCTCCGCCTGCATGGCCTCCACCTCCGTGTCGAATGCTTCGAGCGTCCCGGGTGCCGGCACGTCATCGCGCCGCCGGCCTTCCATCCGCTGCGCCAGCCGGAGCAGGCCGGACGTGAGGCGCGCATAGACGGCGTCGCGATCGCGGCGAAAGGCGGCGATGATCTCCCCGTCCGTCGCGTCGGCGACGGCGCTGGCGCGAAAGACGGCGGCCTCCCCTCCTCCGGAGACGATCTCCTGATTGAGCCAGGTGAAGTCCTCCAGGTGCCTGTCGGACCAGGGGAGGACGTACACCGAGTTCTTGACGGTCGCAGCCCCCAGCTTCTGGAGCCGCCGCCAGACCCGGACGCGAAGCCGCGTCGGCCTCGGGGGGAGGTGATGGACGAGGAGGAGCCAGGTCCCGCCGTCGCTCATGATGCGGGATAGTATCAAACGTTACATCAATGTGTCAACTGATACACTGAATGGGAGGACGGCCGCCTCAGGAGTCCCGTCGCAGGATGGCGGTCCCCGCTGCGCTCGCCGTCTTGACGGGCCCTTCACCCTGCTCGTCGTAGATCTTGAAGGTGCCGGTCATCGAAAAGGCCACGCGATCCTCGTTCACCGAATCGATCGTGACCCAGGCCTCCTCCGCCCCGGCGAGGCCACCCATGCCCGCGAAACAGAAGTTCGCGTCGTCCCCGTCGCCCGAGAACTGGATCCGCAGGCGTTTTCCGGCAAGGTCGTTCGCCTCGCGCACCGCGGCGGGGAGGTTGCCGTAGAGCCCGATCCCGCCGGCCAGCCCCGGGACGCAATCCTGGTGAGGGTTGTCGACGGGCAGGCCCTCGATGCGGAACCACGCCTCGTCACCCGGGCTGATCACCATGGTCACGCTGGTCAATTCGTAGGTGGTCCCATCGAGCGACAGGTGAGCGGTACCGCCCGATCGCGGGCCGGACGAGGCCCGCCCGGCGCAGGCGGCGGCAAGGCATCCAAGAACGATGGTCGCGAGGGTCACCTTGGTGACGCGCATTGAGAGCCTCCTTCGGCGCCGGGAGGGGCCGCCAACCCGGGTGAAATATGGGTGCCGGAAGCGGGCGTGTCCACTCCATCGTGCGGAAGAGGCGCGGTCCGGACAGGCAGGCGCGGAACACGGGCCCCGGCGCGCCCGGCAGGCCGGGACCGGTAACCGTCTATAATCACCGGCTCCATGGCGCTCACCGCCGGCAGCAGGCTCGGGCCCTACGAGATCCTCTCCCCCATCGGGGCGGGCGGCATGGGGGAGGTCTACAAGGCGCGCGACACCCGCCTCGACCGCACGGTCGCCATCAAGGTCCTGCCGTCGCACGTCTCCGCGAATCCCGGTCTCAGGGCGCGTTTCGAGCGCGAGGCGCGGGCCCTGTCGGGGTTCCAGCACCCGCACATCTGCAGCCTGTACGACGTCGGACGCCAGGAGGACCCCGGCGGGTCGGTCGATTTCCTCGTCATGGAGTACCTCGAGGGGGACACGCTGGCGGAGCGCCTCGAGCGCGGAGCGCTGCCGACGCCGGAGCTGCTGCGCATCGCCATCGCCGTCGCCGATGCACTCGACAAGGCGCACCGCCAGGGCGTCGTGCACCGCGATCTCAAGCCGGCCAACATCATCCTGTCCAAGGGCGGCGCGAAGCTTCTCGACTTCGGCCTCGCGAAGGAGCGGCGCGCGGCCGTGGCGATCGACGGAATGACCGCGATGCCGACCCAGGCGCAGCCGATCACCTCGCAAGGGACCATCGTCGGCACCTTCCATTACATGGCGCCGGAGCAGATCGAAGGGGGCGAGGCCGACCCGCGCACCGACATCTTCGCCTTCGGCACGGTCCTCTACGAGATGGCGACCGGACGGCGCCCCTTCGAGGGGAAGACGCAGGCCAGCGTGATCGCCTCGATCCTGGCCGCCGAGCCGCAGCCGATCACCGTGCTGCGTCCGACCGCCCCGGCAGCCCTCGATCGCGTCATCCACACCTGCCTGGCGAAGGATCCGGACGAGCGCTTCCAGTCCGCGCACGACCTGCTGCTGCAGCTGCGCTTCATCGCCATCGACAGCTCCAATCCGGCGGCAGGCGCCGTGTCCGGCCGGCGGCGGCGCCTGTGGCACAACCCGCGTCTCGCGTGGGGCGTCGCCGCGCTGTCGTTGATCCTGGCGATGGCGGCGGTGTCGATGTCTTCGCGCGCCCCCGGACCCGCGCCGCAGCCGGTGCTGCGCGCCGTGATCCTGTCGCCGGAGAAGGTCGCCCTCGACATCACCGGCGATTTTGCGGGACCGGCCGTCATTTCGCCCGACGGAACCCAGGTGGCCTTCGTGGCCCGCGCCGACGGGATCAAGTCGATCTGGGTGCGCGCCCTCGACGCGATGGCGGCGCACCGCCTCGACGACACCGAGGGCGCCTCGTTTCCGTTCTGGTCCGCCGACAGTCGGCAGATCGGCTTCTTCGCGGAGGGCAAGCTCAAGCGGATCCCGGGCGCCGGCGGCCCGACGGCGATTCTGGCCGATGCCCCCAACCCACGCGGCGGCTCGTGGAGCAAGGACAATGTCATCGTCTTTTCCTCGGACTATCAGGGTGGACTCCTGCGCGTCCCCGCCACGGGGGGCGCCGCGGTGCCCGCGACGCAGATGGATGCGCACAGGCACACAACCCACCGCTGGCCTTGCTTCCTGCCCGACGGCAGGCACTTCCTCTACCTCGCCACCAATCACGCCGGCGGCGATCCCCAGGCGAACGGCATCTACTTCGCATCGATCGATGGCGGCGAGCCGAAATTCCTGAGGCCGTGCGTCTCGAACGCGATCTACGCCAATGGACACCTCCTGTTCCACGCCCAGACAGCGCTCATGGTGCAGCCGTTCGACCCCGGTAGCGGGCGATTCCTCGGCGAGCCGACCGCCCTCATCGACGGCGTCCAGTTCGATCCAGGCGTCTGGCGCATGGTCGCCAGCGTTTCCGAGACCGGGACCATGGTGTACATCCGCGGTTCGGCCGTCCTCGGCTCCGAGCTCGCCTGGTTCGACCGCACAGGCAAAGAGGCCGGGAGACGCCTGCCTCGGGACACCTACCGGGACCCGGCCATCTCCCCCGACGGCAGGAAGCTCGCCGTCGCCCTCGGCGATCCATTGCGCACGATCTGGATCATCGATCTCGCCCAGGGCACGCGGGCACGCCTGACCTTCGACACGGCGATTCACATCAATCCCGCCTGGTCGCCCGACGGCAGATACGTCGCCTTCACCTCCGGCTCCGTGCCGGGCGCCAGCATCCACCGGAAGGGGGTGGACGGGACGACGCCCGACGAGCTGCTCATCGAGGAGAAGGACACCACGTTGCAGGCGCCTGCCTTCTCGCCGGACGGCAAGTTCCTCGTCTATCTGAGGTCCACCGGGCCCTCGGGCAACGGGATCTGCGCCATGCCCCTGGCCGGCGATCGGA
>Ga0070694_100000013_pt1 | contig 84572 bp, 65 predicted proteins | sample KBSK1251metaG_FD_65470 | JGI IMG/M metagenome (GOLD analysis project Ga0070694, IMG submission 65470) | Corn, switchgrass and miscanthus rhizosphere microbial communities from Kellogg Biological Station, Michigan, USA - KBS K1-25-1 metaG | ecosystem: Host-associated > Plants > Roots >...
GGCGGCCTCGGCATGTGCGCGATCGGGGTCGGCGGCGCGGACGCCGTCGACGTGATGGCGGGCTTCCCCTGGGAGGTCCTGCAACCGAAACTCATCGGCGTCAAGTTGACCGGCCAACTCAATGGGTGGACGAGCCCCAAGGACGTCATCCTGAAACTCTGCGGCGTCCTCACGGTCAAGGGCGGCACGAACGCGATCATCGAATACTTCGGCCCCGGGTGCAAGTCCATCAGCGCCACCGGCAAGGGCACCATCTGCAACATGGGCGCCGAACTCGGCGCCACGACGAGCGTCTTCCCCTACGACGAGCGCATGGGCGTCTACCTCAAGGCCACCGGCCGCGCCAGCCTCGCGGAGCTCGCGGACAAGAACCGCGACCTCTTGACGCCGGATGCGGAGGTAGAGCGGTCGCCGGAGAAGTTCTACGACCGCATCGTCGAGATCGACCTCTCTCGCCTCGAACCCCACATGGTGGGCCCCCACACGCCGGACCTCGCGCGCACCGTGAGCGACCTCAAGACGGCCGTGCCGAAGGAGGGCTACGTGGACGCGATCAGCGTCGCCCTCATCGGCAGTTGCACGAACTCCAGCTACGAGGACATGGAGCGCGCCGCCGCCATCGCCCGACAGGCCGCGCAACACGGGGTGAAGATGAAGATCCCGCTCCTCGTCACGCCCGGGTCGGAGACGATCCGCAAGACGATCGAACGCGACGGCCAGATGAAGGTCTTCGAGTCCATCGGCGCCACCGTCCTTGCGAACGCGTGCGGACCCTGCATCGGCCAATGGAGCCGACCCGAGCTCAAGTCGGGCCAGAAGAACACCATCGTCACGAGCTACAACCGCAACTTCCGCGGACGCAACGACGGCAACGCGGAGACGGCGGCGTTCATGGGCAGTCCCGAGATCGTCGTCGCGTACGGCCTCTCCGGCCACCTGGCCTTCGACCCCGTCAAGGACACCCTCACGGGCGGCGACGGCAAGCCGTTCAAGCTCCAACCCCCGCCCGCGGCGCCCGAGGTGCCGCCAGGCGGCTTCGCGACGGACCGCGCGGGCTACGAGGCGCCCTCGGACGACCCGCGCAGCGTCCAGGTCGCGTTGCCCGTCAACTCGAACCGCCTGCAGCTCCTGCCGCCCTTCGACGCGTGGACGGGCAAGGACTTCACCGAACTCCCGCTCCTGCTCAAGACGAAGGGCAAGACAACGACGGACCACATCTCGCCGGCGGGCCCCTGGCTCAGGTTCCGCGGACACTTGGACAAGATCAGCGACAACATGTTCACGGGCGCCATCAACGCCTTCACCGGCCACGCCGGCACGACGAAGAATCCCCTTTCCGGCGAGGCGGACCAACCGACGCCCGCCGTCGCTCGCGCGCTGAAGGCGAAGGGCCTCAAGTGGATCGTCGTCGGCGACGAGAACTACGGGGAGGGATCCAGCCGCGAGCACGCGGCCATGAGTCCGCGCTACTTGGGCGCGGCCGCCATCCTGGCCAAGAGCTTCGCGCGCATCCACGAGACGAACCTCAAGAAGCAGGGCGTGCTCCCGTTGACGTTCCGCAAGCCCCAGGACTACGACCTCGTCCTCGACGATGACCGCCTGAGCATCACGGGCCTTGCGGGCATCCGACCCGGCGAGCCGCTGATCGTGAAACTCCACCACAAGGATGGCACGTCGGTGTCCATCCCGGTCTCGCACAGCCTCAACGCCGAGCAGATCACGTGGTTCAAGGCGGGCTCGGCGCTCAACTACGCCAAGCGCCAACGGTCCGCGGCGACGGCGAAGGCCTAGGAGAACACGTGCAACTGCACGATGAGTTCCACGTCGAAGCCGAGGTCCCGGTGGGGGACGACGGCGATCCGCGTGACGGCGGAGACGCGCTCGTTGGGGGGAATCTCTGGCCCGTAGTCGAGGAAGAGTTCACGGTAGGAGATCGTGAGCAGGTTCTGGACGTACTTGAGGGCCTCGCAGTCGCCCGTGAGGGCGGTCGGGTCGCAGTCGCCCGTTGAGCCGCCGCCCTGGATGTCCCAGGGTTGGACCGCTGAGAGGAACACGTTGCCCTTGCCGAGCGAGCCGGGATCCGAGACGGCCAGCGCGTCGCCGGAACCGCTCGTGATGACGTGGCTGAAGTGCTCGGAGTCCTCGTCGCGCGTGAACGTCCACGCGACGGATTCCGTCGTGTACGAGGCGAAGTCGAGCGCGTTCGGGCTGAGGAGCACGGGGTGGGCCGGGTCCGGCGTGGAGAGTCCGCTGCCGGCCGTGGAGAGCGCGCTCAGGAAGATGGGTTCGAGCCACGTGGCGTTCTGGGCGTCGGATCCGAACACGATGAGCGTGCCGCCGAGCTGCACCCAATCACGGACGGCGTTGCGGAAGGCCACCGAGTTGAGCTCGGCGTGGTCGAGGGCGGATCCCACGACGAGGACGTCGTAGTTGCCGAGCGTCGCCTCGTCGTCCGAGTCGTCGGGGGTGCCCTTGTCGTCGACGAGCTCGTCGGTCAGGTCGTTGGCGACCGAGTCGTAGATCGCCGGGTAGATGTCGCCGCCCAACTGGTACGGCAAGGAGAGGTTCGTGTACGTGGCCGCGAAGACGTTGGGTGTGAACTGGGAGACGAGCGCCGCCAGATAGGCGGCTTCAGGCACGACGGGGTCCTGGGGCTCGTACGTGGTGGTCGTCACCGTCGTCGGCGTGAAGGAGGGAAGCGTCGTCGCGACCACGCTGACGACGTTCTGCGCGAGGACGACGCCCAGGGACGACTTGAGCTTGAGGACGTGGTCTCCGCTCACAAGGAGGCTGAGAGTCTCCCACCCGCGGGTGTTCAGACTGAGGTCGGAGGCCAACGGCACGCCGAGGGTCGACTCGACGAGCAGGGTCCACCCGGCGACGTTGACGCTCTGGCCGCGGCCGTTGAACGCGTTGTAGTAGATCTTGCTGGCGACGGAGCCGCTCGTGAGCACGTTCTCAAGGTGCTCCGAGTACGTGTTGTAAATCGTGGCGGAGGTGGCCGCCGTCATCGTGACGCCAGACAGGGAGACGTCGCACGTGCCGAGGACGCGGATGGCGTCGTTGATGGAGAGACTGACCTGGGGCGTCCCGGCCCACGTCCAGTCCGAGCTCTTGGGCAGCGTGAACGAGACGCGGGTCGTGGAGCCCGATGCGATGGGGCCCACGTGCTTGCGCAGGTCGATTGTCCGGGTCTCGAGAGGCACCGAGAGGACGACCTCGACGGCGGCGGAGGTGGTCCCGTTGTTGTGGACGTCGACCCATACGTCGACGCTCGCCGCGTTGACGGTCTTGCTGCACGTCTTGTCGATGATGAACTGGGTCACGTCCTTGATGACGGAGTCGTAGGCCCCCAGGTAGGCGACCTTGAGGTTCGGGTCGAGGTAGCCGGCGTCGAGGTTGTCCGCGAGGTCGGGGAGGATGGGCCACGTCCGCAGGTGGAAGTTCTCGCCGGCGACGTCGAGCCCGAGGCTGGAGCGGGCCTCCTCGTAGTCGAGGTGGCCGTTGCCGGCATCGGTCTCCATGTCCGCGTCGGCGAGGTCCCGCATCTTGTCGAGGCTCAGGACGAGCGTTCCCGGCAGCCGGCCGCCGGGGCAGACCTCGGCGCCAAGGCCGAAGCGTTGGACGCTTTCGGGATCCAAGAGGGAGGGGTCGGGCTCCCCGTCGGAGCACGCGAGGCTCGAGTACCAGCCTTCGCCCGCTTGGCTGAGGATGGTGTCCGCCAGGCGCGAGGCGGCCGCATCCGGGCCGAACTCGGTCGATGAGTCGTTCGCATTGTCGGAAATCTGGATCGTGAAGACCGTGAGGGCTGCGAACGTGCCGAGGAATACGACCATGGCCGTCAGCAGTGGGAAGAATTCTGTTGCGGCAGACGAACCAAGTTCGGTACGTCTACCCGACCTTTGCCACGTGGAGGCCTACCCCACCCTGTCTCGGAGAGGCGACGTACTTAGGTCCTCGGATGGGGTCTGTGTGAACGAGTGCGCAAACCTGCCATAACTGTGTAGCGTCCCTGGAAAAGGCTAAGAACCGCGGGCCTGGGAGGGCAGGGTCGGCGTGTCGAATTCTCGCAGGAGTCGTCGGGCCTCGGTGTACACTGGGCCTTTCGGGCCGGTGAGTTTCCGGTCGAGAATCGCGCGCGCGGGCACGACGCCGGCGACCGTGTTCGTGAGGAAAACCTCGCTCGCGCCCTCCAGTTCGTCGCGGGTGAGGCACCCGAGCACCCGCGCGTTTTCGCGTTGGAATCCTTCGAGGAGGAGGCCTCTCGTGACGCCGTCGACCGCGCCTTCCTCCGGTCCCGGTGAGTGGACGTCGCCGTCGACGACCGCGAATACGTTGCTCGTCGTGGCCTCGCACACGTGGCCGCGGTCGTTGAGAAGGATGGCGTCGTCGGCTCCTTGCGCCAACGCGTCGCGTTTGGCCGCGACGTGCGGGAGGAAGCTCGTCGTCTTCACGCTGGAGAAGGGTCCGATCGCCTTCGGGGTCTTCGCCAGGACGAGGTGCAGTCCGTCCGCGTACGCGCGGGGTGGGTATGGGCGCCAGGGGCGGGCCATCGCGGTGACGGCATACGGGCCGGGTTGGCCCGCGAACTCGTCGAGGAGGCCTGTCGTCACCTGCAGCCGCACGTAGACGTCCGTCAGCGTGGACAGGCGCGGGTGCGCGAGGAGAGCGTCGACGGCTTTCCAGGCGGGAGCAGAGGCGGAGGAGATCCGCAGGAGGCCCAAGCCGCGTTCGAGGCGTGAGGCGTGGCGTTCGCGGTGGAGGAGCCGGCCCGCGCGCGCGTGCAGCGTCTCGAAGACGCCGTCGCCCAAGAGGTGGCCGCGGTCCAAGAGGGGCACGCGCGCGACGGAGAGGTCCACGACCTGGCCGTCCACCCAGGCGAGGCCTTCGCTCATCGCGGATCCACCGCCAGGAACGCGCGCAGGAGGCGCCACCCGTCGTGCGTGAGCAGGCTCTCCGGGTGGAATTGGAGGCCCCATTGCGGCCGTCCGCGGACGCGCAAGGCCATGCACGTGCCGTCTTCGAGTTCGGCCAAGGATTCGAGGGCCGGGGGAAGTTGGTTCGCGACGAGGCTGTGGTAGCGGGCCGCGGGCCCGTTCCATCCCGCGAAGACGGGGTCGCGCGACCCCGCCTCGGTCGGCGTCACGCGGCTCGCGCGTCCGTGCACGGTCTCGGGATGCCGGTCGATGCGGGCGCCGGCGCGTTCGGCCATCGCCTGGTGGCCCAAGCAGACCCCGAGCACGGGAACGCCGAGGGTCTCGGCCCATTTCAGATGCGTGGCGGTCTCGGGGAAGTCGCGGGGTCGGCCGGGCCCGGGAGAGAGGATCATGTGGGTGGGCCGCGGCGCCCAGGCGGCCTCCGCGGGTTCGTGGGCGCTGCGGACCACGGCCTGGGCTCCCAGGCGCCTGCAGTAGTCGGCGAGGTTGTGGACGAAGGAGTCGTCGTGGTCGATGAGGAGCAGCCGGCGGTCCGCGAGAGGCGGGCCCGTCGTGGGCCGCCACGGGGCACCGGGATCGACGTGGCCGCAACGGGCCGTCGCCGGCGCGGGCGTGGCATGCCCGAGCGCCGCCTCCACCTGCGCGCGGGCCTTGGCCTCCAGTTCGTCGGATTCGGACCGGGGGCGGCTGTCGGCGACGATGCCGCAACCGGCGTGGGCCACGAGGTGGCTGGGCGTGGCCACGAGCGTCCGGATGAGCAGGTTCCATTGGGTGGACCCGTTGACGCTCACGTAGCCCAAGGCTCCCGTGTACGCCCCGCGAGCGCCGGCCTCGAACTCGGCGATGCGCTGCACCGCGCGCCGCTTGGGGGCCCCCGTGACGGTGCCGCCGGGGAACACGGCGCGCAAGAGTTCATCGATGGTGAGGTCGCCGCGCGCCCGGCCCTCGACCTCGCTCACCAAGTGCATGACGTGCCGGTAGCGTTCGACGCCGGCGAAGTTCGGGACGTGGACGGTTCCCGCGTCGCAAACCCGGGCCGCATCGTTGCGCGCAAGGTCGACGAGCATGGCGTGTTCGGCGCGTTCCTTGGGGTCGGCGCCGAGGCTGCGCGCGTTCTCGTGGTCCTCGGACTTGGTGCGTCCTCGCGGTCGCGTGCCCGCGATGGGCCGCAGGCGCAACCGCCCCCCATGCAGGTCCGCGAGGCATTCGGGGCTGCTCGAGAGCAGCGTCGCGCCGGGCGCTTCGTAGTAGCCGCCCCACGCGCCTGGGTTGGCGGCGGCGTAGGCGTCGTAGAGGGAGAGGAGGTTGCCGGGTGCCGGCGGCGACGCCCACGGGTAGGCGAGGCTCGTCGTGAGGTTGACCTGGAAGCAGTCGCCGTCGCGCACGAGGGCCTGGAGGTCGGCCACGCGTGATTCGAATTCGTCGCGGGTCAACGTGCGCACGGGCGCGTCGAGGCCGCGCGCGGGCGCCGCGAGGTTGGGGGGCGTCGCGAGCCGTCGCGCGGCACCCGCAAGGCGCTGCGGGCCGGCGGGGTCCTCGTCGCCCCAATCGTTGGCCAAAAGGGTCGCGCCGCCGCTTCCCCGGTCGATCGCGAGGACGTCCGCGTAGAGGCGCAGGTGGGCCGTGGGCTGCGGAGGGCGCGCGGGCGATAGGGGTTGGGCGACGGGCGTCCCCAGGACGCCGGCGGAGAACTCGTGGCCGAGGAAGCCGACCCAACCGCCTTGGAACGCGGGCTCGCTGCGGGGGGACCCGCGTATGGCCTCGAGCGTGCGGGCGATCGCGTCGAACGGGCGACCGGGAAGCGGCTGAGGCTCCTGGCCCGTGGCGGCCAGGAAGGCGCGTTCGCCCGTGGCCCACAGTTCGGCGCGTGGGTGGAAGGCGACGTACGCGGCGCGGTTCTCCGGGTGCTCGCCTCGGCCCTCAAGGAGAGCCGCGCCCAGGGGGCGGAGGGCGGCCAACGCGGCCACAGGCGAGGGTGCGGAGGCGAGCGCGAGCCGGTGTTGGACGGGTCGGTCGCGCAGGAGCGCCAGCGCCACGCGGGCGCCAAGTCCGCATGGGCTAAAAAGGCGCTAGAACACGTAGACGTAGACGACGACCTCGAGGGACTGGCTCAGACCCGGGTGGTAGACCGTGGCCAGGCGGTGCGCGACGCCCACGCTGGCCCCGGCCGGCAGGGGAGGGCCGTAGTCCAGGAAGAGGTCCCGGTAGCTGAAGGTGAGGAAGTTGTGCAGGATCTGCAGCGCCGGGCAACTGGCCTCCGGCGCGGCGGGGGTGCAGGGGCCCGTGGGCCCGTTGCCTTGCAGGTTGTAGTCGAGGTACGAGGTGAGGATGACGCGTCCCAGGCCGAATTCGCCCGCGTTCGAGACGCTCAGGATGTCGCCGGAGCCCTGCTTGATGACGTGGCTGAAGTGATCCGCGTCCTCGTCCCGCGTGAATTCCCAGATGTTGCCTTCGCTCGAATAGGACGTGTAGTCCAGGTCATTCGGCGTGTGGAGGATCGGATGGGTCGCGTCCGGCGTGAGGAGCGCGTCGCTCGCGCTGTCGATCGCCGCGTGGAAGATGGGTTCGAGCCATTGGACGTTCTGGGCGCTGGACCCGAAGACGATGAGCGTCCCTCCAGCGTAGACCCAGTCGCGGATGGTCTGCTTGGCGGCGGCGCTCGTCATCGCGTTCTGGTCGACGTTGGACCCGACGACGATGATGTTGTACGTCGTCGTCGTGGCTTCGTCGTCGTTCGGGCTTTGGGTTCCTTTGGTGTCGATGAGGTAGGCCGCGAGGTCGTTGTTCAGCACCGTCTTGAGGTCGGGGAAGACGTCGCCGTCCGCCGCGTAGCCCAGGTCGGCGCTGGAGTACGTGGAGCTGAACACGTTGGGCGTGAAGGCGGAGACGAGGCTCGCGAGGTAGGCGGCTTCGGGGACGACGGGTTCGTTCGGCGCGAAGCCCGAGATGAGGACGCCGGGCATGAAGGCCGAGAGCGGGGCCGCGATGACGTTGATCGTATCTTGGCCGAGGACCGCCCCGAGGCTCGTTTCGAGTTTGGCCGTGTACGTGGCGGGGCCCACGAGCGTGAAGCTCTCCCATCCACGCGAGTGAAGATTCGTATCGGAGGCGACGACGAGGCCGAGGGCGTCGACGATCTCGAGCTTCCACCCCGAATACGTCGTGCTCTTGCCCTGGCCGTCGTAGGCGTCGTAGTAGACCTTGGGCGAGATCGTGCCGCCGGAGAGGATGTTCTGGAGTTTTTCGGCGTGCACGAACGCGAGCTTGTTGGCGGGCGCGGCCGCCGTCATCGTGATGCCGTTGAAGTCGGAGACGCACGAGCCGAGCGCTCGCGCCATGTCGCTGACCGTGACGCTGATCTCGCTCGCGGAGGCCCACTGCCAGTCGGAGGTCTTCGTGAGCGTCTCCGAGACGCGCTGCGTCGCCAGAGGCGCGAGGATCCCGGTGTGGCGCACGACCTCGACGGTCCGGCTCTTGAGGGGAATCTGGAAGCTCACTTCGAAGCCCACGGACGTGGTCCCGTTGTTCGTGATGTCCACCCACACGTCTGCGGAGGTGGCCCCGTCCGTCCGTCCGCACGCCTTCTGGACGACGTAGTTCGTCGAGGAACCCCCGAGGGTCGAGTACGAGCCGATGTAGGCGACGCGCTCGTAGGGGTCGCGATTGCCCGACGCGAGGAGTCCCGATGCGTCCGCCATGACGGGCCATGAGCGCAGGTGGAAGTCGCTCGGCGACGTCTCGAGGCCCAAGGAGCCGCGGGCCTCCTCGTAGTCCAAGTGCCCGTTCGCGGGATCGCCATCGTAGGCGGCGCTGCCGAGGTTTTGGAGCTTTTCGAAGCTCAGGTTGATGGACCGCGCGGGTCCGTTGGAGGCGCAGGATTCGGGGGCCAGGCCGAGTCGTTGCACCTCGTCGGCCGTCAGTTGGTCCGCGTCGGCCTTCCCGGCGGAGCAGGCGGGATCGGCGTACCAGCCGACGCCGGCCGAACTGAGGATGGTATCCGCGATGCGGTCGGCGTCGCTCTCCAGGTTCGTGGCGGCGGTCGACCCCGTGTCTGCTTGGTGGAGGCTGAACTGGACGACGGCCATGAACGTCGCGGCGAAGACGGCGCCGGCGATGACGAGAACCAGCACTTCGCTGGCGCCCGCGTCGGCTGGGCGAAAGGCCTGCCTGGACCCGATTGTCGTACCCCCGACTTTCACCCTCGCCCTAGTGGCTATATGTGCCGAGAGGTTTCGCGCGCGAGAACAAGAGCCACAGCGGCTCTGGCTCTCTCCGGGTCAAACGGCGCTAGAAGACGTAGATGTAGACGATGACCTCGACGGACTGCGCCAGCGTCGGGTGGTAGACCGTGACGAGGCGTTCCGCGACGCCGATGGGCGACGAAGCGGGAAGGGGCGGCCCGTAGTCGAGGTAGAGGTCGCGGTAGCTGTACGTGAGGAAGTTATGGAGGAGCTGGAGCGCGGGACAGTCGGCCTCGAGCGCGTCGGGGTCGCACGCGCCCGTCGCGCCTTGGCCCTGTAGGTCGTAGGCGAGGTAGGACGTGAGGATGACGCGTCCGGAGCCGAACTCGCCCGAGTCGGAGACGCCCAGGATGTCGCCGGAACCCTGCGTGATGATGTGGCTGAAGTGTTCCGCGTCCTGATCGCGGGAGAAGTCCCACACGTTGTCCTCGCTGCTGTAGGAGACGTAGTCGAGTTCGTTCGGCGTGTGGAGGATGGGGTGGGACGTGTCGGGCGTGAGGAGCGCGCCGCTCGCGCTGTCGATGGCCGCGTGGAAGATGGGTTCGAGCCACTGGACGGCCTGCGCCTCCGATCCGAAGACGATGAGGGTGCCCCCTGCGTAGACCCAGTCGCGGATGGCCTGCTTCGCGGCGGCGCTCGTCATCGCATTCTGGTCCACGTTCGAGCCGACGACGAGGATGTTGTAGTTCGCGAGCGTGGCCACATCGTCGTTGGGGCTCTGCGTGCCCTGGTCGTCCATGAGGTTGCCCGCCAGGTCGTTGTTCAGGACGTTCTTGAGGTCGGGGAAGACGTCCCCGCCCGCCGCGTAGGCCACGTCGAGGCTGCTGTACGTGAGGCTGTAGACGTTGGGCGTGAAGGAGGAGACGAGGGCGCTGACGTACGCGACCTCCGGCACGACGGGTTCCTTGGGCGCGTAGCTCGAGATGGCCACGCCGGGCGTGAACGCCGAGAGCGCCGAGGACACGACGTTGACCGTGTCGCTGCCAAGCAGCGTGCCCGTGCTCGTCTTCAGCTTGGCCGTGTACGTGTCTGCGCCCACGAGCGTGAAGGTCTCCCACCCGCGCGAGTTGAGGTTCGAGTCCGAGCCCACCACGAGGCCGAGGCCGTTCTCGACCTCGAGCTTCCAGCCCGTGTAGGCCGTGGACTTTCCGTCGCCCTGGTACGCGTCGTAGTAGACCTTGGGCGAGACCGTCCCGCCGGAGAGGAGGTTCTCGAGCTTCTCGCCGTGCGTGAAGGCGAGGACCTTGGCGGGGGCGGCGGCCGTCATCGTGATGCCGCCCAGGCTGGACGTGCATGAGCCGAGGGAACGCGCCGTGTCGCTCACGGTGATGGTGACTTCGGCAGACGCGGCCCATTGCCAGTCCGAGGTCTTGGTGAGCGTCGCCGTCACGCGCTGCGTGAGGAGCGGCAGGACGATGGCCGTGTGGCGCACGACTTCGACCGTTCGGCTCTTGAGCGGGACTTGGAAGCTGACCTCGAAGGCGACCGGGGTCGTGCCGTTGTTCGTGATGTCGACCCAGACGTCGACGGAGGCGGCGCCGTCCGTCTTCCCGCACGACTTCTGCACGACGTAGTCGCCCGAGGATCCCCCAATCGTCTCGTAGGCACCGATGTAGGCGACCCGCTCGTTCGGGTCGCGTCGACCCGTCTCCAGGATCTCGGCCACGTCCGCCAAGACGGGCCAACTGCGCAGGTGGAGATTGTTCGGCGAGTCGTCCAAGCCAAGGGAGCTGCGCGCCTCTGGGTAGTCGAGAAGGCCGTTGTCGGGGTCGGCCGTGTAGAGGGCGCTGCCCAGGTTCTGCATCTTTTCGAAGCTCAGGTTGATCGAGTGACCGACCTTGTGGATTGCGCACGTCTCGGGCGCGAGGCCCAGGCGCTGGACGGCGTCCGCCGTGAACTGGGCGGGGTCTGCCTGGCCGCCGGCGCAGGCGGGTTCCGTGTACCAGCCCACGCCGGGCGAGCCAAGGATCGTTTCCGCCAGCCGATCGGCGTCGACCTCGTATCGCAGCGTGTCGGCCGTGGCGGCCGAGTCCCCCTCGTGGAGGCTGAACTGGACGATGGCGCCGAAAGCGGCGGTGAAGACCGCCGCGGAGAAGACCAATACGAGGAGCTGGCTCGCCCCGGAGTCATCTGGGGCCAGTCGTCGAGTAGGTCGCGTGGGAACGCACCCCCAACCTATTTCGGCATGTGGGGCTATTTCTGCCGAGCGCAGAAACTACTAGTACGACATACCTGTTTGTTTATATAGTCCTGGAAAGCGGTCCGACTAAGTGTTTTATCGTGGGGGCCGAAGAACCGGCTTCCCGCCCTGGACCGCCGACCGGGCAGGGCGCGTCAGTTGGCGCGCACGCGCAGGCGCGCGTCGACCACGCCGTTGACGAAGCTGATGAGGTGGTCTCGGGACTCGACGGCCTTGGGCAGGTTGACGAAGTGGTGGCTTTGGCTCTCGTCCGACCAAACGAGAAGGTAGCGCTTGCCGACGCTGTACCGGAACGCGCCCTCGGCGATGTCCGGAGCCGCAAACGTCACTTCGAGCCAGCCGCCTGCGGAGCGGACCTCCAACCCCGGCGAAATCTGAGATCGCGTGGGCGTGATTCGCACCGAGGGGCCGCGCGAACGGCGCGCGGAACCGCGGGTGGGCTCGCCGCGTTTCTCGTAGGCCATTTCCCCAATACCTCAATGTCCGTAGGCGTTCCGCCCTCCGGACTTAGCGTTCTATCTTTCCGCCGCTATTTCAAGCGTTCCATTGGGGGATTCGACGGAGACCCCTATACTTACTCTCGACTCGGAACCGTGAAATAGGCGGCATGGCCGGCGCGAACGGCCTGCGCGACCGAAACCTAATACGTGAGCGAAGGCTGGTCCGGGCCGCATGGCCGACCCGGTCCTGGAACCCGAGCCATCGGGGGGCGGCCACGTGGTCCCGTTGGAGGCCGCGGGTCGCCATCGCTGGGCCATCCCCACCACGTACAAACCCGGCATGCGTGTGCCGGGGCTCCTCTTCGCGAGCGAGACGATGCTGGGCGCGATCCGCCTCGACAAGTCGGCGGAGCAGGTCGCCAACGTCGCGACGCTGCCCGGCATCGTCGGCCACTCGATGGCCATGCCGGACATCCATTGGGGCTACGGGTTCCCCATCGGCGGCGTGGCCGCGATGGATGCGGACGAGGGCGTCGTGAGCCCCGGCGGCATCGGCTTCGACATCAATTGCGGCGTGCGCGTCATCCGGACGGACCTCACGGAAGGGGAGGTCCGCGGCAAGATGAAGGCCCTCGTCGAAACGCTCTTCCGCCACGTGCCGAGCGGCGTCGGCGGCAAGGGGGCGGCCGCCACGTCCAAGGTCCACGAGGTGCTCTCCGAGGGAGCCCACTGGGCGATCCGCAACGGGTACGGTTGGGACCGGGACCTGGAACGGCTTGAGGAGGGCGGGCGCATGACGGGCGCCCAACCCGACCACGTGTCCCCCCGCGCCCGCGAACGCGGCGGTCCCCAATTGGGCAGCCTGGGTTCCGGCAATCATTTCTTGGAGGTCCAGGCCGTCGACCGCATCGAGCACCCGGCGGCGGCGAAGGCGTTCGGTCTCACGAAGGCGGGCCAAGTGTGCGTCATGCTCCATACGGGGAGCCGTGGACTCGGCCACCAGGTCTGCACGGACCACCTCGAGACGTTCGCGCGCCACCTCTCCGGCTGGGGCATCGCGCTGCCCGACCGGCAATTGGCCTGCGCGCCCACGCGATCCACCCAGGCCCAGGCGTACCTCGGCGCGATGATGGCGGCGGCGAACTTCGCGTGGGCGAACCGACAGGTCATCACGCACCAGACGCGGCTCGCGTTCGAGAAGGTCTTCGGGCGCGGCGCGGAGGAACTCGGGTTGGACGTCGTCTACGACGTCAGCCACAACATGGCCAAGGTCGAAGACCACCGGTTCGAGGGCAAGCGGCGGCGCCTCGTCGTGCACCGCAAGGGCGCCACGCGCGCATTCGGTCCCGAGCACCCCGACGTGCCGGACCGCTATCGCGCGGTGGGCCAACCCGTCCTCGTCCCGGGCTCGATGGGCACGGCTTCGTGGATCCTCGCCGGGACGACGCAGGCCATGTCCGAGTCGTGGGGCAGCTGTTGCCATGGGGCGGGTCGCCGCCTGTCCCGCTCGGCGAGCACCGCCCAGTTCTCGTACAACGACATCACGCGCTCGATGCGCGAGGCCGGCATCCACCTCCACTCGCTCACGCGCGCGGGCGTCACGGAGGAGGCGCCGGGCGCGTACAAGGACGTCGACGCCGTCGTGGACGTCGTCCACGAGGCGGGGCTCGGGGGCAAGGTCGCGCGGCTGCGTCCCTTGGGCGTCGTCAAGGGGTAAGTCCGGGCGGGACGCCCCAGTTGCGTTCGAGGTGCGCCTCGTACGCGGCGACCTCGGACGCGACGCGCCGGGAATCCCATCCGATCCGCTCGCCCAGGAAGGCCGCCACGTCGGATGCGACCGCGCGTGCCTGGCCGCGGCTCAGGCCGATGCTCAACCGGCGCAGGAGCACGTCCGTCAACGTCTGCGCCTTCTCGTGGACGAAGGCGTGTTCGACCTCGGCCCAGATCCAAGGCAGGCCGGGCAGGAGACGCTTTCCCAGTTCCGGACGCTGGTGGACGGCCTCCAGCAGCGCGAACGCTTCGGCGCCATAGTGGTCGGCGAGGTGGAGCGCGACGTCGGTGGCCACGTCGTGGCGGGCGGCCTGTTTCTGCAGGTCGTCCACGAAGTCGCGCCACGCGCCTTCGAAGCGGCCTCCGGGCAAGGGGATCTTCGCTGTGAGGCACGTCGCGCGCGAATAGCCGAGTTTTTTCTGCACGAAGTCGACCACCTGTTCGGCGATGTGGCGGTACGTCGTGATCTTGCCCCCCACGACGGTCACGAGGCCCGCCCGGCCGTCGAGGGCCTCATGGTCGATGATCTGTTCGCGTCGCGTGACGGCCGCGGTCGACGTGCCCAGGACGCGTTGCAGCGGCCTGAGACCCGCCATCGTGAAGAGGATGTCGTCGGGTCGGACGTCCACGTCGAGGACGCGTCGCAGTTCGTCCAGGAGGTACCGGACGTCGTCGCCCTCGGCACGCACGTCCTCGACGGGGCCCTCGTGGTCCGTGTCCGTCGTGCCGATGAGCGTGTACTCGCGCCAGGGGATGGCGAAGATGACGCGCGACTCGTCGCGGGACTCGAAGATGATGGCTTGGCGGGTGAAACGGGGTACGACGATATGGATACCCTTCGTGCGGCGCAACCGCGCCGGCGCCTCCGGATCGGCCAGGTGTTCGACGTCGTCGAGCCACGGCCCCGCGCAGTTGAGGACGAGCCGTGCCTGGATGTTGCGCTGGTCCCCGTTCGCGCGACGGACTTGGACGCCGGTGACGCGCGCGCCCTCGCGCAGGAGGCCGACGACGCGCGTATGGTTGGAGGCGTCCGCGCCGTGTTCCACCGCGTCGAGCACGTTCTCGAGGCACAAGCGTTCAGGGAAGTTGCATTGCCCATCGTAGAAGAGGAAGCCGCCCTTGAGGCGGGAGACGTCCAACCGGGGTTCGAGGCGCGCGCAGTGGTCGGCGGGAAGCAGTCGGTGGTGGGGGACGCCGCGGTCCCGGATGAGGAAATCGTAGAGGACCATGCCGGCCCACAGGTACGGGACGGGGTGTCCCTCGCCCCGGTAGACGGGCAGGAGGAACGGCAAGGGTCGCACGAGGTGGGGAGCGATGCGCAGGAGCGTCCGGCGCTCGCGCAGCGCCTCGTGGACGAGCGGGAAGTCCAGGTGGGAGAGGTAGCGCAGGCCGCCGTGGATGAGCCTCGTGCTCCGGCTCGTCGTGCCGGAGCCAAAATCGTCCTGTTCGAACAGGGCGACCTTGAGGCCGCGCAAGGCGGCGTCGCGCGCCACGCCGGCGCCGACGATGCCGCCGCCGACGATGGCGAGGTCGTACTCCACGCCCCGCGGGACGTCCCGCGACGCATTAGAGCTTCGCGGTTCTCATCCGCGCGTGGATCTCTTGGGCGGACAAGGCCGAGGCCAGCGCCAGGGCCGCGCCGCCAACGACGTCCGTGAACCAGTGCTCGCCGGCGAAGACGCGGTAGAGGGCGAAGCTCGCGATGAGGAGGGCGGCGAAGGCGGGCTCGGCGGGCAACCGCGCGCGGAGACGACCCTTGTCCCGCAGGAGCGGCAGGACGACGAGCAGGAAGAGGAGAATCGAGAGGCCCACGTTCGCGACGTGGCCGCTCGGGTACGCGCCCGTGATCGAGTAGGCGCCTTCGGGGCGCGTGCGCGCGATGTAGGCTTTCGTCGCTCGGATGATGAGTTCTTGGAAGGCGAGCGTGCCGGCGATGAGGAGTCCGCTCGAGGGGCCCCCGGCGCGCCAGGCGGTGACGGCGAGCGTCACGTCGACGAGGCCCATGAGGGTGTAGTCGACGGCGAGTTCGCTGGGTTCGTCGCCCCAGACGTGCGTCTGGCCGCTCGCGCGCACGGCGTCTTCCATGAACCAGTCGAGTCGCGTGGGGTCGGGTTGCTCATGGAGGTAGGCGCCAAGTGCGACGAACGTGGCGGCGGCAAGGAGGAGGATCGCGAGGCGACTCCGCTGTGTCGGTGTCACGGGGGAACGGCTTGGAGTCGCGTGCGGGCGATGAACCTGCCGGGCACGCCCTCGGTTCTTCGTGGACGTGTAGTCAGAATTGACCGGGCGGGGCCTCCCCTCCCGCAAGGGCCGTGGGCCCGGTTCCCTCCTGTTAGAGCCTGGCGTGGACGACTTGCGCTTGGCGCAAGGCCGACCCGTTTGAGCCCGAGTCCCGCGCTTATTAAGCTCGGGGGGCCGAAGGCCTTTCCAAGAGTCGGCTACTTAGAACTTGCAGTGGTGTAGTTTTATACCCGCGGATTCAACGATGGGAGTTGTTGGGACCGTGGCCCCTGTGGCTGTGTGGCTGCACCTTGCAGCCGCCTTCCGCCGAGGCTGGCCCTGAGCCCGACTCCATCAAAAAGGAATCGAGTTAGCATGAGCTACGTCCCACACTTCTGTTTCCTGGCAGTGACAGCCGTCGTCCTTTCGGGCCTGGCCGCCTCTGCCGCCCCAAGCGACGCCCACGACCTCGTCCCCCTCATCGTCAAGTTCGACGACGCCAACGCCGTCCCCGGCGCCGGCGCGCCGTTCCTTGGCGGACACGTGAGCCTGTCGCGGCCCGAGGCGGGCTACGCCGTCCTCGAGAACGTCCACCTTGCGGACGCGCTCCAGCGCGCCCGTGGCCTGGCCCACATCCAGTTCGTCGAGCCCGACGTGGACGTCCACGCGCTCGGAATGACCCCCAACGACCCCAAGTGGAGCCAGCTTGAACAATACGGCCCACGCCAAGTCGGCGCGCCCGAGGTCTGGGACACGACGCTCGGCAGCCCCCAGGTCTCCATCTGCTTCGTCGACTCGGGCATGCGCGTCTCCCATGAGGATCTCCGGGACCGATACGTGGGCGGTATGGACTTCGTCACCGGCCTCTCCCAACCCCTCGATGACCTGGGCCACGGCACGAACGTGGCGGGCGTCGCGGCGGCGACGACGAACAATGCCGTCGGCATGGCCGGCGTGGCCAGCGTCGGCATCCGCGTCGCGAAGGTCATGAGCTCCACCGGCGCCACCTCCGGCAGCGCCCTCACGGACGGCATCCGCTGGTGCACCGACAGCGGATCTCAAGTGATCTCCATCTCCTTGGGCACGACGGGCTTCAGCCAACTCCTCTCGGACACGATCGACTACGCGTGGTCCCACGGCGCCGTCCTCGTGGCCTCCGCCGGCAACAGCGGGCCGTGCACGAACTGCATCGAGTACCCCGCCAAGTTCCCCCACGTCCTCGCCGTCGGCTGCTTCACGAGCTGGAACAGCAAGTGCGTCGCCTCGAGCGAGGGCCCCGAACTCGACGTCATGGCCCCCGGCGACAAGCTTCTCACGACCGGCTACGCCTCGGACGCCGAGTACGTCGTGCGCAGCGGCACGTCGCTCAGCGCGCCCGTCGTGGCCGGCGTCGCGGCGCTCCTTCGCTCGCTCAACCCCGCCCTCACGAACGACCAAGTCTCCGACCTCATCCGCACGACCGCCCAGGACTACGGTGCCGCCGGCGCGGACTCGACGTACGGTTGGGGCCTTGTGCGCGCGGACCAGGCCGCCCAGCAGGTCGGCACCGCCCCCAGCCTGCCCGACCTCGCGGTCTCGAGCCTCGCGCTGTCCTCGTCCTCGCCCGCCGCGGGCTCCTTGGTCTACGCCAACGCGACCGTCTCGAACGTGGGCTCCGCGGCGTCGCCGAGCACGAGCGTCCAGCTCTTCGTCGACGGCGCGGCCGTCGCCTCGAAGACTATTCCGGCCCTCGCCGCGGGCGCACAGGCCGCCGTGAGCTTCACGTGGACTGCCGTCCAGGGTAGCCACACGCTGCGCGTCGAGGCGGATCCCAGTCACGTCGTGGCCGAGTCCAGCGAGGCCAACAACGCGGCCTCGGGGACGGTCAGCGTTGCCTCGCCCCCGCCTCCTCCTCCGCCTCCGCCTGCGACCGTCGTCCGCGGCGTGGACCTCTCGCCGGATTCCCAGAGTGGGAAGGTCAAGACGCGCGGCTCCATCACCTACACGCTGCAAGTCACGAACACGGGCAACGCCGTCGACGGCGTGGTCCTCTCCCTCGGCACCCTGCCGGCGGGTTGGAGCGCGAAGATCTCGGCGACGTCCCTCGACCTCGCGGCGGGCCAATCGGCGTCGTTCACCGTGACGGTGACGACGGCGAAGGTCAGCCGCGGCGCGACGACGACCCTGCAGGTTTCCGCCGCCTCGGCGGCCGACGCGAGCGCCGATGACCTCGGCACGCTCGTGTCGACCGTCGTCTGAGACAAGCCCGCCTATGGCAGGTTGTTCCAGAACGGCTTGTCCGCGACCGCCTGAGCCGCGTCTGGGTCCGCGGAGCCGGGGTTGAAGTTCAGCGGCGACGCTTCGCCCGAGTGGTTGAACGCGTCGAGCGCAGCGGCGGCCGCCGTCAGGTTGGCGGCGCTGCTTCCCGCGCTGCAGAGGGCCAAGGCGTCGTCGATGGCCCCGCCATCGTCCGCCCCGAAGGCTTGCACGTTGAGCATGGCGGCCAGCAGCTGCTGGACCATCTGCATGCGCGCCTGGTCCTTTGCCGAGCGCGAGGAGCCGTCGGACTTCTTGCTGATGTCGGACCAGAATCCGCCCATGAGCTCGGGGATGTCGTTCGACCCGTCGCCGAGGTTCTTCGAGCAGATGACGCGGTCACCCGAGGGGATGGCGGCCCAGTAGAGCGAGGCGAGGTCGAGGTGGGTCGACCAGAATCCCTGGGTGCGGGTGACCTGCGGCGGCGCGCTGACCTCGAAGCACTCGTTCTCGCGGCCGTCGCTCGATCCGAGGTAGTTGTCGTCGCCCGCGTACTCGGCGCGGAAGCAGTACGTTCCCGCCGCCGACGGCGTGACGAGACCCGAGGAGGCGCTGCCGTTGACGAGGTCCACGGGGCCCCCGATCGGGTCTCCGCCCGAGGCGCAAGGCACGATGTCGACGGCGCAGAGGTAGAAGGTCACGTTGCCCGTCGGGGCAGGGTAGTCTCCGCCCAAGCCGGTCACGATGGCGCTGTCCGAGGCCGATTCACCGAAGGCGATCGACTCGCTGGACGGCGTCGTGGTGGTGTTGCTGGGCGCCTTGTCCACGCCGAAGCATTCGCCGAGGCTGCCGTCGCTGGAGGCGTTGTAGTTGTCGTCGCCCGAGTAGTCGGCGCGGAAGCAGTACGCTCCCGCTTCCAAGGGCGCGATCGGGTCGGAGGACGCGCTGCCGTTGGCGAGGGCCACGGGGTCGCCGATCTGGGTGCCGTTGGAGGCGCAAGGCACGACGCCGAGGTCGCAGAGGTAGAACGTCACGTTGCCCGTGGGGACGGGGTAGTCGCCACCGAGGCCCGAGGTCACTGAGCCGTCCAGGATCACGTCGCCCAGGACGATGGACTCGTTCGACGGCGTCGTGGTGGTGTTGCTCGAGGCCTTGCCGACGTTGAAGCACTCGTTCGAGCGGTTGTCGCTCGAGGCGCTGTAGTTGCCGTCGCCCGCGTAGTCGGCGCGGAAGCAGTACGCTCCGGCCAGCAGCGGCGTGACGGGGTCGGACGACGCGAGGCCGTTCTCGTCCAAGGCGACGGGGTCTCCGATCTGGTCTCCGCCAGACTCGCAGGGCACGACGCCGAGACTGCACCAGTAGAAGGTCACCTCGCCCGTGGGGTCCGGGAAGCCTTCGCCCAGGCCGTCGACGACGGCGTCGTCGTTGACGGACTCGCCCAGCGTGAGGTTCGCCGAACTGGGGCTCGTGGCGGTGCTGCTCGGGGCCGGGTCGACGCTGAAGCACTCGTTGGGCCCGGCGTCGATGGAGGGCGAGTACTCGAGCAACTGGAGCGTCGCTCCGCCGTATTCGCCGCGGAAGCAGTACGTTCCGGTCTGCGAGGGCGTGACGTCGATCGATTGGGCGAGGCCCGACGCGTTGAGCGCCACGGGGGCGCCCAGTTGGGTGCCGTTCGAGGCGCAAATGCCCGAACCGACGTCGCACAGGTAGAACGTCACGTTGCCGACGGGCACGGGGGCGCCGTTGGCGTCCGTGACGTTGGCCACATCATGGATGGACTCGCCCAGCACGATGGGGCTGTCGGGCGAGGGCGACGTCGTCGTCGACGTGGCCAACCGCGGGCGGAACCACGTCTTCGAGGCGGGTCCCGAGTTGAAGCTGGTGCCATCGGTCGCGACGGGGTACGACGCGCTGCCGATGATGACCGTGGCGGAGGCGCTCACGACGGTCGTCCCGAGGACGAGGGACGTGATCGTGACCACGCATTGGCCCGTGGCGTTCGTCGTGCACTGGTTCGAGCCGACGAAGCTGCCGGGTCCGCTCACGATCGACGCGGAGACGAGGACGCTGGGCGCGGCGACGAAGCCGCTGCCCGAGTCCTTCATCACCGTGAGGGTGAGGTTGTGCAACGTGCCGACGGGGTTGAGGGCGTCCTGGGGATCGATCCGGATCGAGGCGCGGCACGTGTCGAAGTTGCCCATCGCGAAGTCCTTGAGTTGCGCGCTCGTCGTCTGCGAGGAGCGGGTCTCGGCCAAGAAGGCGCTGAAGCACTGGACGCCGGGCAGGACGGCCGTGATGTTGATTCCGCCCTCGAAGAAGGCGGAGATGGGGAACGTGCCCGGGGTGCCGCTCTTGGGCACGTAGGACCAAGGCGAAAGGGCCGGGGCGTTCGCGGCGTTGTTGACGCGCGCACAGACGTTGGGCAGCGCGCCCACGAGCGGGCATTGGCCGCCTCCGCCCAAGGGGCCGATGAGGTGGCCGTTCATCCACTCGTAGATCTGGATCGTGCTGACGGCGCCGCCGTTCGTGAAGGCGGACGCGATGAAGATGTCGCCGTTCGTGTGGGTGCCGACGAACGTGCCGGAGGGGCCAAGGACGATGTTCTGCTTGAAGAACCAGAAGCCGACGTTGCCGTCGCCGTTGACGGCGAAGCGGTCGAGGCCGAAGTAGATGCTGCGGGCGCTGCCGGTGTTGTAGGAGGCCGCGTAGGCGTTGGTGATTTGGTCCTTGTCGGGGACGCTTGCGCCGCCGTAGCGCCACTTGCTGATGTCGTTGGTGTCCTTCGAGCCGCCGCCGGTGAAGTACGTGACGTCGGAAGCACTGGGCTCAGCGATGATGCCCGTCGTGGCGAAGGCGTTGGGCGCGCTGCTCCAGTCGTCGCCCGCCTTGAGCACTTCCGCGACGGCGTTTCCATCGAGCTCAAAGACGCCGGGCGGCAGGGCGGCCGTGGCCGGGGGGATGGCCGCCAGGGCGGCGACGATCATGCCGAGCGTCGCGAGGAGGCTCGCTACGCCGCGGTGCCGTCGAATGGTCGACGTTGTCCGCTTGGAGGCGACACCGAACTTGCCGAACGAGGTTGAGCCGCTCGAGGAGCCTTCGAATCCATTTTGCATTAAAACCACAATCCAGGGCGTTGCATCTCTGCTTTGCGCGGTTCAAAGCTTGGAGCCCAGAATCTGATAACCGATTCTCACGATTCGTCGCGCGACGAACCCTAGTGCGCTGCGGCGGTGGGCTACAGGCGGCCGGGAGACTGAAGTCCGTAGGACTCCAAGGCCCGCGACCAGGCACGATAGTCCGCCAAGAATTGCTCGCCCTTCTCGGTGAGGCGAGCGCCGATCACGTCGAACTCGAGGAGACCCGCCCTTTCGAGGTCGTAAAGGTATGAGACCGAGCGGTCGTACGAAAGGCCGACCTGAATCGAGAGGTGGGTCGGGGAGACGTTCATCCGGATCTCGCCACGGCGGCCGGTCTCGATGGCCTCGAGCAGTCCGCCCACGATGCCCCAGTGGTCGCGCCGGTGCCCGGCCACGTGCGCGCCCGCCTCAGTCGCCGTCGGCTTGACCCCCTTTGACGCGATGAGTCGAGGAAAGGCCCGCGCGCTTGACGGCGGCGCGCCAGTCTTGTGAGGCGCGCAGGAACTCGTACCCGCGGGGCGTCAGGGACGCGGTGGCGGGGTCCGCGCCGTGCCGACCGAGAACAAGGGGCGAGGCGGGGCGCGAAACGAGGCCTGCCTCTTCGAGGGGCTTCAGATGCTCGACGAGGCGGTCGTAGGCGAGATTGACGGAGCGCGCCACGACCGACAGGTGGACGGGCTCGCCCGGCCGGCGCGACATCTCGCTCAAGGTGATGATGAGGGATTCGAGAATCTCCACGCGCTCGCGACGGGCGATGCTGGGAGCCCGGCGAACCGACGGCGTCGCGGCGCCCCCCTCGAGGTGCGCGAACGGCCCATGCGGGTTGGCGGCGATCCCGTCTTCAACCCGACTCATGAATCGTCGTTTCGGCAGAACCAGGCTATAGCCGTGCCTCCTCGGCCTTCCGGTTCTAATAGCTGTCGCAGAAAGACTATGAAGGCCACGTAAGGGCCCCGCGTCCCGGCCCGAGATTCCGCACTCGCATCAGAGCGCGGATGAGGCAATGCGACTGACAGCGGATGGCGGGCCCAAAGTGAGTGCTGACCACGCGCTGCATGGGCAGTCGCGCCGGCGGGCCTTTAGTTCTGACGCGCGAGGGCGCGCAGTGGCGCTCAACGAACCCGTAAGTATCCCGGCCTCCCAATGAGGTTGACAACGATGACGCTCGATTCTCTCCGTGGACCCGTTGAGGCGGCATCCGCCACGAGGGTCCGGGACGCCGGCGAGCGACGCATCGACGGTTCTGCTTCTTCCGCATTCGATGGTGCGACCCACGGCGCGCTCGCCTCTCACATAGAGCGACGCGCGGCCGGGGCCGACGGGGCCATGCGCGACCGATCCTTCAACGGCCCGCGCAATCGAATCGAACGCGATTCCCTCGGGAGTCGCCGGCAATGGGGACGTGAATAACAGAATCTCTCGGCGAAAGTGAAAATGGGGCAGTCATATGGAACGATTCGCAACGCGGACTACGGTAGTCGCCGTCTTCTTGAGCTTCGTGCCGATGGGCTTCTTGCCCGGAGGCTTCGCCGACGACTCCGCCTCGTGCGGCACGGGTGAGGTCAAACTGGACCCCGGGCCGATCGGGTCCAACGTAGGCCTCGCCAACGGGTGGATCACGGTCTTCGACGCACTCATGCAGAGCAGCCCGGACGCCGACCGCGTCTTGGTGGACCTCCACTTCGAGGCCGTGTCGGGAGCGACCCTCCTCGCGTCCGAGACCCAGTACGCCGCATTCTTCCACGACGGCGTCGAAGTCCCGGCCCTCCAGCAGACGGTCGCGAGCAACCTGTCCGTCACGTTCAGCGGCATCGGCCTGGACATCCCCAAGACGGGAGCGCCGCTCGCCTTCACCATCAAGATTCGCCTCGCGACGACCTTCGTCGAGGGGCACCAGCTCCAATACTTCGTCCCCATCGACGGCCTCGCCGTCCTCAAGGACGGAGAACTGAAGGCGTGCTACAAGAAGGCCGTGTCGACGAACGCCGTCGGCCACACGGACATCGTCGCCGACCACCTGCGCGTCTTGGCGCCCTCGCCCGTGACGGCCGGCGTCTCGTTCGCGCTTGGCATCTCGGCGCGCGACGCCTACAACAACCTGGACGGCGACGTCTCGGGAGCCATCTCGCTCTCGACGACGAGCCCCTCCATCAACGGCAACGACCCGATCCTGCCCTCCCTCTCGCTCGCCGGCGGCCAGGCCTCGGGTTCCGCCAGGCTGTACAAGGCGGGCTCCGCGTGGATCAACGCGAGCGCCGCCGGGCTCTTGGGCTCGGCGAGCCTCATCGTAAACGCGGGCCCCGTCACCTCGCTGAGTGTGAGCCCCGACCCGGTCACGGTCAGCGTCGGCTCCAACCAACAATTCTCGGCCTCGGCCCAGGACGCGTTCGGCAACGACGCGCCTGCATCGCCCACCTGGACGCGCACGTGCGGCTCCGTCTCGAGCGGCGGCCTTTACACGGCGCCGACGGTGCCCGGGGACTGCATGGTCATGGCCTCGCAGAACGCGGCCTCCGACTCGGCGACCGTCCACGTCGTCGCCGGACCCCTCGACCACATCCACATCGTGCCCTCCGTCGCCAGCGTCGAGGTCGACCACTCCCGCAGCTTCTCCGCCACGGGCCACGACGCCTTCCACAACGCGGTCGCCCTGAGCCCCTCCTGGTCCGCCTCGTGCGGCTCCATCAGCGCCGCAGGCGAGTACACGGCCCCGTCGGCCTCCGGCTCCTGCCTCGTGAACGCGACCCAGAGCGGGATCACGGGTTCGGCCGCCGTCACCGTGACGCCCGGCCCGCCCGGCCGCATCGAGGTCTCGCCCGTCCCGGACACCATCATCGCGGGCGACCAAGAGCAGTTCGACGCCACCGGCTACGACGCGAACAACAACACGACCCCCATCTCGCCCGCGTGGAGCGCCGACTGCGGCTCCATCGACTCGAGCGGCCTCTACACGGCGCCCGCGACGGCCGGCCCCGAGTGCAGCGTGACCGCCGAGGACAGCGGCCTGAGCGACACGGTTTCGTTCACCATCGTCGCCGGACCCCTCGACCACATCGGCGTCGAAGGCCCCAGCACCCTGCCCGCCGGCGAGATCGGCACCTACGACCTCACGGGCTACGACGCCAACGACAACGAGGTCCCGCTCAACCAGAGCACGATCCAATACTCCAACACCACCGCCGACGGCCCCCAGGACGTCTGCTACACCGAGCCCGGCACGAGCGTCACGGGTTGCCTGGCCGGCGGCGTCACCATCGTCCCCGCCGCCCCCGCGTTCCTCGCGATCGACGACAGCCTCCTGGACCTCGTCCTCAGCGCGGACGACCCGTCGCCGGTCTACGACGCGGAACTCACGGACGTGTACGGCAACGTGATCAGCATCGACCCCGCCGTCGACATCCTATGGTCCATCGACCCCGCCGGCGACTGCTCCTTCCCCCTGGGCGACAACGCGCTCGAGTGCCACATCGTGGGCGACTACACGATCTCGGCCGCGGCCGCCGCAGACGCCTCCGTCACCGACTCGACGGGCCTGGCGATCGTCCACGGCGACGTGGACAGCGTCCGCGTCTGCCCCAAGGACTACGTCCCCGCGGCCTCCGAGCTCGCCCCCAACATGGACTGCCCGCTCTTCGCCTACATGGTGGTCCTGTCCGAGGTCGACTTCGACGCCTTCGCCTTCGACGCCTCGGGCAACCTCATCCCCGAGGCCGCATTCAACTGGACGATCGACCCGGCCTCCGCCGGAGACGTCGACGCGGGCGGAGGGCTCCACGCGCTCCTCGAGGGCAACGCGACGCTCAACGCGACCACGCCCGGCAGCGGGTCGCCCGTGACGGGCTCGATGGCGCTGCAGATCGTCGCCGACGACTCCCTCGTCACCGACGTGGACATCATCCCCGAGTTCGCCGAACTGGCCGCGGGCGACACCCTCCAGTTCCTCGTCCACGCCTTCGCCGTCGACGGCTTCCCCGTCCTTGGGTTCCACGTTGCCTTCAGCCTGAGCGACCCGCACGTCGCCGCAATCGACGCCGCGGGCCTGCTCACGGCGCACCATGTGGGCGAGACCCTCGTGAACGCCACCGTCAACAGCGTCGTGGCCACGGCGACCGTCGTCGTCCACGCGGGCGAACTGGCGAACCTCGTCATCCTGCCCCCCTGCCTCGCCCTCTCCACGACCGACCCCGGCAAGACGTTCCAGCTCACCGTCGAAGGCCTCGACGCCTTCCGCAACCCGATCCCCAGCAGCGACTTCGTGGTCGACTGGTCGGACGACGGCAACGCCGCCATCGGCGCCGTCGACGCCAACGGCCTCTTCAGCTGGACCGGCGCCCCTGGCGTCGTGATCGTCACCGCCAGCTCGGGCAACATCTCACGCATGAGCGCCATGTTCGTCACCGACTCGCAAGCCTCGAGCGGCGACGCCACGGCGACCTCCTTCTCCCGCCCCGTCGACGGCAACGGCACGGTCATCGCCTACGCCCTCGCGTGGTCCCACGTGAACGCCAGCACCGACATCCACATGATGGCGCCCGGCCTCGACGACGGCAACGAGACGTTCGTCGACGCCGACCTCGAGTTCGACCTCGCCGCCGACTACGTCTGCCTCACCGTCGAGGTGCAGGTGGGCGGCTCCTGGCCCGACGGCGTCGACCGCCTCGAGCTCGAAGACTACATGGACAGCGTCAACGGCTCCCTGCCCGCGCTCTTCCTGGGCGTCCAGGGCGCCGAGCTGGGCCTGCCCCTCAACTCGAGCCGCCTGACCGCCCTCGTCGACGTGGACCTCTCGTTCCGCGTCCAGCAGACCTTCTTCGACGCGAACCCCGCCATCAGCCCGAGCCACCTCGTCCTGGTCGAGTTCTCCAACGGGACCCGGATCCAGGCCATCAAGGCCACGCTCATTGAGACGAAGCCGTGGGCGCGACGCTACAGCGTCATGCTCAAGAGCTTCAGCACTTTTGCCGTCATCGCCACCCCCGCACCCGCGCCCCACGGAGGCGGGGGTGGTGGCGGTGGAGTCGGCGGCGGATGCGGCATCACCTCGATGCGCATCTCCGGTTCGGACGCCGTCATCTCCAACGCGACGATTCACTTCCGCGACGCGCTGTGCACGGCCGACGTGGCCGCCAAGCTCCTGGCGGGACCCGCGTCCGCCCCGCCGGCGGGCATCGCGCCCGCCGCGAGCGGCATCGACGCGCTGCGCTACGCCCTCGTCGAGGTCGCGGCGCCCAGCCCCGTCGTCGGTATCGACTACGAAATCTCGCTGGCGGCCTCCGGCGTCAACGCGCCGCACGTGCTGCCGCTGATCTACGCCGACGGCGCCTGGGCCCCGGCCGCCTCGAACCCCCTGAGCGTCACCGGCGGCCTCCTTGCAGGCACCGTCCACGCGGACGGAAACGCCCCAATCGCGATCGTGAGCGACGACTCCGCGCCGGCGGTCAAGCTCGAGATGGCCATGGACGCCGAGCACCTACGGGCCGAAGGCTCCGCCTCGGCCACGGACAACCTGCGCGTGGAGAGCCTCGACGTCTACGTGGACGGCCAACTCGTGGCCCACGCCGATGGCGCCTCCGTCCGTTTCGTCATCGACTCCGACCGGTTCGGCATTGGCCCCTACGACGTTCGGGCCGTCGCCAAAGACCTCGTGGGCAACGAGGGCTCCGCCGAGACCCAGGCGGAGTACCAGATCGGCCCCGGCCTCCTGGCCCTCGGGGGCGGCGCCAGCTTCCCCTGGCTCGTCGTCGCCGCCGCGGCCCTCCTCGTGGGCTCGGGCGGGTCCTCCTACTACGCCTACCGCCGGCACCAGACTCGCCTGGCCGCCCGGCTCGAACTGCAACAAATCGCGAGCGGCGCCCAGGGCGCCAAGAAGCCCTCCAACGGAGGCGGAAAATGACCGTGAACCACCTGCCCCGACCCCGACCCGGAGCGTTCATCCAGATGCCAGCGCGAACGACCACGGGCGTACCCGAACTCGACCACGTGCTGGAGGGAGGGCTTCGCGTTCCCAGCGCGACGCTGCTCCACGGACCGCCGTTCACGGGCAAGTCGATGCTCGCGCGCCGCTTCATCCTGGCCGGCCTCAAGCAGGACATGCCGGCCCTCGTCCTCCTCACCGACCGGACCGCCGCCGAGGCCCGCAGGGAGTTCCAACGCCTGGACCCTGAATATGGCAACTACGAATCGGAAGGCCTCATCTACTTCGTGGACGCCTTCAGCGAGTTCATCGGCGCCGTAGAGTCCTCGTCGCGGGTCGAGTACGTCAACTCGCCCTCGGACCTCAAGGCGTTGGGCCTCGCCCTGCACGGCGCCCAGCGCAAGGTCGCCGGCCAGGGTGGCTCCTACCGGCTCCTCATCGATTCCGTCTCGACCCTGATCGCCCACACGGACGTCCAGGCGACGTTCAGGTTCCTCCAGGTCGCCCTGGGCCGCGTCCACGCGTCCTCGGGTGTCGCCGCGCTTCTGTTGGACTCGGGCATGCACGCGGGGACCGAAGTCGAATGGGTCAAGCACCTCGTCGACGGGGCCATCGAGTTCCGCCCAGACCAGGAAAAGAACTACCTCCGCGTGGACGCCGATTGCACGAGCGGCACCCGCGGTTGGCTGGAATACGAGTTTGACCAGCGGACCCTCGACGTGACCGGGTCCTTGGCGGCCCGGCGCATCCGATAGGTGGCCCCATTATATCCCCAAACGCTTGCCGTCAGGGGCCCTGTGGCTAAGGCGCACGAGTCATCCCGGCGAAGGCAGAATAGGACCAGAACCAGATCGGTTAGGGGGGCGTTTTCCGGGTTGAGCATGCGACGGTCACGCGGCGGTTCGCCCCGTCGTCGTTTCCGCGACGATTCCGGCGTCGCCGAGACCGTGGGGAGCGTCCTCCTCATCGGCATCACGGTCGCGATGGCCGTCACAGTCGGACTCATCGTGACGACCCAGTTCAAAGCCTCCGGGACCCTCAAGACGGACGTCCAGCTCGACGTGGAGAGCGGCGACGGGACGTGGGGCAACGGCAACGAACTCGTCGTCCTCAACCATTTGGGCGGCGAACGCATCGACCGCGATGCGATCGTCGTGAGCATCAACATCGCCGGGGTCGTGACCCAGTACGAGGGCGCGAACCTCTGCTCCGCCTTCGACGACGATGACCGGTTCTCCATCGGCGAATCCTGCACCTTCAACAACACGATCCCCGTCAACACGGCGGTCGGCGTCGATGTGGCCGTGACGACGAGCGGGGGCGGCTCGCTCCTTTTGGCCACAGCCGACCTCACTTCGGCCACGTCCGCCTGCACGCTCGACGTCCTCGCGCCCACCGTCGCCAACTGGACACAGACACCGCCCGACCTCACGACCCAGTGGGTCGGCGCCGTCGATGTACAGGTGGTGCTCCAGGACGACTGCTCGGGCGTCGACAACGACGTGGACCCGCACCTCTATTACCGCCTCGCCTCGCAGGCCAACTTCGTCGATGCGGGCGAGATGGTCCTCACGGGCGCCAACACGTGGAAGCTGCCCGTCCCCGACCTTGGCTGGACGGCTCTCCTGGGTGACTCGCTCGTCTACCAGGTCGGCGTCTACCAGGACAAGAAGGGCAACGGCGCCACGACGGCGGCCGTCACTGACGCCATCGAGAACGTGGTCACGCCGGTCTCCACCTACGTCGACCCGCCCGTCAAGGGGACGGTCGCGGGCTTCGCGGACGCCAAGGTGTCCGGCGGCAACGAGGCCACCCTCACAGAGGGAATCAACACGAGCGTGAGCGCGCAGCCGGAGATCCTGGGCAGCACCGCCTCCACGAGCGGCGCCTCCGTCACGAACCCCACCCGGGCCCTGGCGTTGAACGAGGCGAGCCCCGACGCGTCCATCACGAAGAAGAACGAGTGGCTCCAGGTCGGGGGCTTCAGCGCCCAGACGGGCACGATCACGAAGGTCGAGATCGCGGCGAAGTACCGCTACGTGAACGACTCGGGCGGCGGGCCGTACGGCAACGACGAGATCATGCTTGAGTGCGCCGTCGTCTGCACGACCGCCGCCTCCCAGAACTATGCCCTCGGTTTCACGTACAGCACCCGGTACCTGGACGTCACGTCGTCCCGCACGAGCTGGACCTGGTCCGAGATCACCCAGATCGGCGTCAAGGCCACGTACGTCGCGAACAGCGCGGAAGACAAGGTGGACCTCAACGTCGACGCGCTCTGGATCCGCGTGTCGACGACCACGACGACCTACTTGCTCAACTCCGAGTGGCGATTTGCCCTCGTGCCCGCGGGCAGCTCCCACGACCTCCTCATCACCTACCACGTGACGGGCGACACGTTCGCCGTCCAGGTCTGGGACGGCTCGAACTGGAACCAGCGCGGCTCCACCCTGACGAGCCCCGCCGCCGGCTCGCTCTACTCGTACACGCTCCAGGGCGGCGAATACCAGGGCGGCTCCCCCAAGATCCGCTTCGTCGACCTCGCCCCCGCCGGCACGACCCAAGGCCAACTCTTCGTCGATTATGCACGGGTGAGGTCCAATTGAAGGCGAACCGCCGAAGCCGCAACAGCTTCCGCAACGAGGACGACGGCGTCTCCGTCGTCGTCGGCGCGATCCTCATCGGCGCCATCCTCGTCACCCTGATGCTCACCATCCGGCTCCAGTTCGTCCCCCAATGGGAGAAATCCTCGGAAAGCTCCCAGATGCAGACGCTGCAGACACAGTTCATCTCCGTCAAGTCCGACATCGACGAGCACACACAGAACCTCAGCCACGCCGCCCTCTCGCAACCCATCAACCTCGGGAGCGAGCACGTCTCCATCTTCTCCAGTGCGGGAAACCCTCGCACGCTCACGTTCGCGCCCGGAAGCCAGGCGTTCGCCCTCTCCACGCCCAAGATCCGCATCATCTCCGGCTCCTCCACCCTTCCCGTGGGCCTCCCCGAGGTCTGGTCGGACATCGTCGGCTCGCAGGTCAACAACCTCAACGTGGTCTCCTCGCTGCGCCTGCGCGTGCACGAGCTCGACAAGTCCCACGCAGGCGAATGGGTCCGCATCAAGATCGTCGACACCACCAGCCAACCCATCGGGACCCTCAAGTTCCTCATCTCGGTGGACTCGCCTGACCTCGTCCTCACCATCCAGACGTTCGACACCGACGACGCGACCGGCAACCTCATCTCTCAAACGTCGAGCGTCGTCCACCAGTCCACGGCCGTCCAGGACTACTACGTGAACGCCCTGGACCCGAACTACCTCTTCAACCAGCTCCTCAGCGTCGCACCCATCCCCTTCACGCTCCTACTCGAGACGAACACGCTCGTTGCCGACTTCGCCCTTACGGCGCTGCAGGGGACGGGTAGCGGCGCGGTCATCATCGGCGCCAGCGGCTTCTTCGCCGAACCCTACAACCGCAACGTCGCCACTGGCTACCTGGAGCTTGAGGCGCGCAACCGCTACTTCGTGCCCCAGTCGTTCATCCTGGAACACGGAGCCATCATCCTGGAGCAGGACGACGGCGCCGTCTTCAAGGTGAAGCCGACCATGACGGCCTCGCTCACCTCGGGCAACATCACGGTCGTCGCCCTCACGGCTCCCGGGCTGCTCGGCGATTCCGTGACATCCTCCGGCGCCACGACGGCCACGGTCAAGACGACGGGCATCGACCGCAGCTTCGTGAGCGGCGACACTCCCCAACTCAACCTCACCATCCAGACGCGCTTCCCCGAACTGTGGGCCGACTACTGGAGCGACACGCTCGCCGCGACCGGCCTGAGCCAGGCCGCCGGCGAGTTCAACGTGACCCAGAACGCCGACTCCGTCGACGTGCTCGTGCTGGGCCGGCAGCCGACCGCCGTGCCCACGGCGACGCCCAACTGCGACGACTGCGACGTCCATCTCATGCTACACACGGGGAACGTGCTCGTGACCGTGGAGGATTGATCTCTTGAGCGATACGGAAGAAGTCGAGACGAGCGGCCGGCCGAAGAAGAAAGCGAAGGCGACCGGCCCACCCGGACAGCCCGAGATCCCGCGCGTGGAGCCCTTTGCGCTCATGGACGCGGCTGCCAAGGACGGCACGGGCCGCAAGGCCGGACCCGTGGACAGCGACGAGAAGGCCCGCGCACTCCTCAAGCAGATGCGTCAGCACCAGGATATGCGCGCCAAGGAGGAGCTCGCCCAGGCTGAGATCCTCAAGGAGAAGGCCAAGGAGATGGCCCGGCACGCCCGGTCCGAGCGGCGCGTGCGCGTCGAACTCGGCCGCATCGCCGAACGGGTCGCGGAGCTGGCTCCGCAGCTGGGCCTCGACCCCAACCGGGCGGTCACCATCATCCCGCCGCTCTCGTCGGCGTACGAACAGGTCGAGTTCATCACGATCCAACCCGACCGGTCGTACATCCGCATCAGTTTCGACAAGAAGACGAACCGGTACCTCTACGAGTCCATCGAGCCCGAACTCACGACGACGGAGCGCGAGATCTTCGAGTTCCTCTCGGACACGCTCGTGCGCACGCTCGACGCGCGGGGCGGACGCGAACCGGACCAGGCCCGCGAGTTCCTTATGCACGCCGTCGACGAGGCCATCGTGGACCACACGATCCTCATCGACAACGTGTCGCGCGAACGCATCCTCTATTACCTGCTGCGGGACTTCCTCGGGTACGGCCCCGTCGACGTCCTGATGCAGGACCCCCTCATCGAGGACATCTCGTGCGACGGTCCGAACATCCCCATCTACGTCTTCCACCGCCAGTACGAGTCCCTGCGCAGCAACGTCGCCTTCACGAACGACCACGCCCTCGACAGCTTCGTCATCCGTCTCGCCCAACGCTGCGGCAAGCACATCAGCATCGCCGAACCGCTCCTGGATGCGACGCTTCCGGACACGAGCCGTCTACAGGCCTCGCTCTCGCGCGAAGTGACGACGCGCGGTTCGACGTTCACGATCCGCAAGTTCCGCGCCGACCCCTTGACACCCCCGGACCTCATCCGCATGGGCACCATCGACGCCCGCATCGCGGCCTACTACTGGCTTGCCATGGAGGAGGGCAACAGCATCATCTACGCCGGAGGGACCGCGAGCGGCAAGACGACGACGCTCAACGCCGTGGCCCAGTTCATCCCGCCCGACAAGAAGGTCGTCTCCATCGAGGACACGCGTGAGATTCACCTCACGCACGAGAACTGGATCGCGAGCCTGACCCGCACGGGCTTCTGGGGCGGCGACGTCGTCGGCGGCAAGATGGCGGGCACCATCGACATGTACAGGCTCCTCGAGGCCGCCCTGCGCCAGCGCCCCGAGTACCTCCTCGTGGGCGAGGTCCGCGGCCCCGAGGCGCTCACGCTCTTCCAGGCCATGGCCACGGGCCACGCCACGTACAGCACCCTCCACGCGGACTCGGCCCAGAGCGCCGTCTACCGCTTGGAGAACCCACCCATCAACGTGCCCCGCGTCATGCTTGAGACCCTCGACGTCATTTCCATCCAGATCCAGTCGCGCGTCAAGAACCGCCTCGTGCGCCGCGTGAAGGACATCGTCGAACTCGAGGGCGTCGACCCCCGCTCGGGCGACCTCCTCACGAACACCGTCTTCGAGTGGGACCCCGCCAAGGACACGTTCACCTACCACGGCAAGAGCCGCGTCCTCGACCGCATGGCCCACCGTCGCAACGAGAAGCTCTCCGACATCGAAAGGGAGTGGGAAGACCGCACGATGCTGCTACAGTGGATGACGGACCACGGCATCCGCCACATCAAGGACGTGGCCCCGATCATCAGCGAGTACTACCGCATGCCCGAGGCGCTCAAGCGTCGCGTCCGCGACCAGAAGCAGGTCCAGGCGCGCCACGGAGGCTGAACGTGGCCCTCACGCCCTACCAACGCCTGTCCCACCGCATGCTGCGCGGCGTGACGTCCGACGCCCAATCGAACACGCAGCTGCGGCTCGGGCTCCTGCGCTCCCACATCCGCATCCGCCCCGAGGTCTACCTCGCCACGTCGTGGATGACGGTCCTCGTCACCCTCGTCGTCTCGGCGCTCGGCGTCGGCATCGTCGTCCTCCTCTCCGAGTTCGGGCCCCTGGCCCTGCCGCGGACGGCCCTCTTGCTGCTCTTGCCGATCCCGTTCGTCCTCGCCTTCGTCGCCTACATCAGCACCGTGTTCCTTCCAGGCATCCGCGCCGCCAACCGGGCCCGCGACATCGACGCCAAGCTCCCCTACGCGCTCAATTTCATGAGCGCCATGGCCAGCGCGGGCGTGACGCCCGAGCGCGTCTTCTCCGCCCTCGCCGACCAGCCCATCTACGGCGAGGTCGCCAACGAGGCCGCGTGGATCACGCGCGACCTGCGCATGCTCGGCCTCGACCTCGTCACCGCCATGGAGTCCGCCATCGACCGCAGCCCCAGCATCAAGTTCCAGGACCTCCTACAAGGCGCCGTCTCGACGGTCACGAGCGGCGAGAGCCTCAAGGACTACTTCCTGGCGAAGAGCGAACAATACGTCGAGTCCAACCGGCGCGACCAGAAGTCCTTCCTCGAGCACCTTGGCATCCTCGCCGAGAGCTACGTCACCGTCATCGTCGCCGCGCCGCTGCTCGTCGTCATCCTCCTCACCGTCATGCTCATGTTCGGCGGCAACGGCTACACGCTCCTGCGCACGGGCTACCTCATGTTCCTCATCCTGCTGCCGCTGGCCATCTTGGGCTTCGGCGTGACCATCAAGTACCTCACCCCGGAGGCCTAGCATGAACCCGTTGGCGCGCACGAACGGCCAGGACGCCCGGCAACGACGCGAGGTCGCCGCCGTCGTCCTCGGCCTCGCGGGCATGGCGCTGAGCTTCCTCGGCCACGTCGACGGCGCCTTCGCCTGGGGCTCCCTCGCCGGCTGGTCCGTCCCCATCACCATCGCGGGCCTCCTCTTCTTGGGCGCCGCCGTCGCCGTCGCCCACCCCTTGAACGCCCTCACGACGATGCAATGGGCCAATCCGGACGTCACCCGCGAAGAGCGCCGACGACGCACGACGCGCGTGAAGGTCCTCAGCCTCCTCCTCAGCCTCCTCATCCTCATCGCCGCCGTCGCCCTCACGCTCGCCTCGCTCTATCGCGTCGGCGTCCTGGCCATCAACGTGAGCGCCCTCGACATCGGCCGCGGCATCAACCTCCTGTGCGCCCTCCTCGCCTTGGGCATCGCCGGCGCCTACTTCGCCTCGCTCCAGTCCGCACTCGAACGCCGCGACGCCCCCACGCGCACGCCCCTCACCATCCTCGCGCTCCTGGGCGCCGGCCTCTTCCTCGTCACGGGAGCCGCCGCCGGGGCCCGCTCCAGCGCCGCCCCGGGCCTGCGTTCGACGGACGCGCCCTTCTTCCTTCTCGCGGCCCTCGCCGCCCTCGCGTTGGCCCTCCACGTCTCCCGCTCGCTGCCGACCCTCTACGGCCTCGTGATGCGAAGCCGCGACGCCACGGGCGCCGTCTACCTCTCCCGACGAAAGTCGGTGGCGATGCCGGCCGCGATCGCGTTCGCGCTCTTCTTCATGATCCTCCTCCTCTTCCTCGTCTTCCAACTCGGCGTGAGCGGGCTCCTGGCCGAACTGCCCCGCAACACGGGCATTCTGGGCGTCTTCCTCCTCACGCTCCTCGGCTTCGTGGTAACGGCCGCCCTCTCCCTGCGCCTCTTCCAGAGCGGCGACAGGGCCGTCCTCTACCGGCGCGTGCGCGACCCCGAACAGGTGCGCGCCCTCGTCATCCTCGTCGTCTCCGGCAGCGTCGCCTTCATCCTCCTCGTCATCGCCGGGATGCTCTACACGGGGGCCGGCGCCGGCGGCCTGCCCTTCTCCCGCTCCCGCTGGATCGACTTCGTCGCGTTCAGCGGCCTCGTCGCGATGGGGCCCTACGGGTTCTACGCGGCCGCCCGGCACCGCCGCATCCGCAGGCTCGAGGAGCGTTTCCCCGACTTCCTGCGGGACCTCGCGGCCAGCCGCCGCGCCGGCCTCACGCTCGAGGCGAGCATCCAGATCGCCGCCAAGGGCGAATACGGAGCCCTCACCGCCGAGATCCAGAAGATGGCAGACCAGCTGTCCTGGAACGTCCCCTTCAACGAGGCCCTGAGCCGCTTCGGCGCCCGGGTGCACACGCCCCTCGTGCAGCGGGCCGTCTCTCTCATCATCGAGGCCAGCCGGTCGGGAGGGCACGTGAACGACGTCCTCATCGCCGCCGCCACCGATGCGCGCGAGATCAAGAACCTCGAGAACGACCGCCGGACCAACATGGCCCTCTACTCGATCATCGTCTACGTGACTTTCCTCACGTTCCTCTTCGTCGTAGGCATCCTCTACAAGACGTTCATCCCCGAGGCCATCAAGAGCTTCCAGGCGACCCAGGGCTCGGGCGCGACCGGCTTCGGCGGCCTCAGTTTCTCTGGGCTCACGAAGCAGAACTACCGCTCGTTCTACTTCGTCGCCTCCCTCGTCCAGAGCGTGGGCAACGGGTTCATCGGCGGCCTCATGGAGTCTGGCAAGCTCGCCGCGGGCCTGCGCCACGCGTTCGCCATGGTCGCGATTACCTACGTCGCCTTCACGGCGATCTTCACGTGAGGCTGTTTCTCGTCGAACGGGTAACATCAGCGCCAATCCGCGGGGAAGGCTAATCAGGCTCGCAACCGCTCGCCCCCCGCAGGAGGGGGAATGTGGACTGGAGTGCCATCGGGCCGGCCATGGGGAACCTGGTCCTCGGGATGGCTTGGCGCAAGAAGACCCGACCCGAGAACGTCACCCGGCATCAAGCGCGCGCCCGGATCCTCGACGCGCTGCACGACGAGCCGGGCAAGAACCTGGCGCGCATCTGCGACGAACTAGACCTGCGGCGGCAGGCCGCGAGTTACCATTTGCATATCCTCGAACGTGCGGGGGTCATCCAGAGCCTCGAGCGCCCCTACACGACGCACTTCTTCCCCAGCCACCTGCGCCCGGATGACCAACAAGGTCTGGCCACCTTACGACGTGAGCGATCTCTGGAGGTCGTGCACGCGGTCCGCAAGCGACCGGGCCTGCGCCAGCACGAACTCTTGGACCTCATCGGGATGGACCGCAAGGTCTGGCGCGCGTACCGACGCGAACTGACCCGCGAGGGCCTTCTCGAAGAGGAGCGCATGGGGCAGGCGCGGCGGTATCGGGCGACGGCGCGGTTGGAGCGTCTGCTGGACCTGATGCGGCAGCCGGGAGGCCCATCGTGACCGCCCGGCCCCCAAAAGTAGGCAAGGCCTTAGCGATTGACGGCGTCGAGGGGAACCTCGATGCAAACCCGAAGAATCGTGTGGAGCGTGCTTGCAGTGTCGATCTGGCTGGGCTTCCTCGGCGGCGCCGACGCGGGCCCGACGGCCCCGGTGCAGGCGGTGGACGACGCCTCGATGATGGCATGCGTCACCGTCGACCCGTACAGCGGGGGCGCGTGGGTCAACCCGGAGGACTGCGTCGACCCTCCCACGCTGCAATAGGAGCGGTGGGGATCCTCTTTTCCCTTCTCTCCCTCTTCATGTTCGCTTCCGTCTCCGGTTCCTCGGCCTCCACGCCCCTGGATGCCTGGCTTTACGCGTCCAAGGCCGACGTCGGGGGGCCAGGGCTCGTGGCCGCGCGCGAGGCCGGCCTGGCCGCCACGCATTCGAAGTCCGCGCCGGTCGAGGCGCGTCTCGTTCTCGAGGCGGCGCACCTGACGGTGTATTGGACGCGCCAGGAGTTCGTGGCCGTCCCGAATCCGGCCTCCGCGCACGGCGAGCCGCTCACGCATCTTGCGAAGGGCTCCGCGGCGAGCGGCGAGCGGTCGTACGATGGGGTCCGCGTCGCCGCGGCCTCGTGGGATCCCGACGCGAACTGGATGGTTCTGCCGGGGCCGCGAGGCAATTCGACCCTGACCATGGGTTTCGCCTCGCTCGACCTCGTCTCCGCACACCATGCCTCGTGGCAGGCGGGCAACCCGGTCGCCGCCGGCGTGCAGGTCCTACCCTCCCCGCCGCTGCGGATCGACCACGCGATCCCCGACGGCGTGCCTCTTGCACGCGTCCCCAACGGCCACGGCGCCCAAGCCGAGGGCGACTTCTGGCTCTACCTGTGGGGACTCAATGCGACCGTCGTGGATGCGGCCGGCGGCGGCGAGACATGGCCTTCCGGGACCTGGTCGGACAATCGGACAGGTTCCGCGGTCGACCCCCGAGGGGCATCCGGCGACGCGCAGTCCCAATTCGTGTTCATGCACGCCGAAGGCGCGCGTCTCGTCGTTTCGCAGGCGTCCGGAGACCTGTTTGCCTATGCCCGGGCCTTGGACGTGACCGGTCGGGAGGCGCGCTTCGACGACGCCTCGGGCCGCGTCGAGGCCGGCGCCGACGCGGTCACTGTCACGAACGAATCCGTCGCGTGGACCGGAGACCTGCGGCTCCACGTGGAACGCTCGGACGGCGGGGGCGGCCCGTACGCCGTCGAGGCAGGAGGCTCCGTCTCGGCCGCGAGCGTGGGCGGCCAGGACCTCCGATTGGACCCGCTGTCCAACGTCAGCCGCAAGGCGTTTCCCCGAGTCGCCATCGCCCTGTCATGGATCCTCATCCTCGGCGGCGTGCTCGCGGGCCTCGGGTGGTATTGGCGGCGCCGGCCCGCCGTGGACCCGTATGTGGGCGTGGAGGCCGCGCTCCTCAAGCGCCGACCGCGGGCGGCCCGGCGGCGGCTTCGCCGGATCCTTTCCAAGCGTCCCGAGGAGGGCCATGCATGGTTCCTTCTGGGCGCCACCTGGCTCATGGAGGGCGCCCCGCAGCGGGTCATCGAGGAGATTGAGCCTGCCGCGCGGCGCGCTCGTGGGACGGACCACGAAGCGCCGGCGTTCGTCCTCGCGCTCGCCTTCGCCCGATTGAGACAGCAGGAGCCCGCATTCGAGTGGCTGCGCAAGGCGGCGCGGGACCCTGCGTTGCGGCGACGAGCGGCCACGGAGCCCGACTTCCACGCGTTGCGCAGGGATCCACGGTTCGGCCGCCTCGTCGACTCCGAGGCCGCCGCGTACGGCTAGGGTTCGTCCCGCGCGCGTCTCAGGGTGTCCATGCCCCGGGCGAAAGCGCGCGAGCGGTCGCCCCGCTTCAGTCGCGCCCTGCGCAGGGCGCGCACGGCGTCCAAGAGCGTCTCGGGATCGAAGGGCTTCGTGAAGAAGCGCGCCACTTCGCCATCGTTGATGGCCCGGATGGCGACGTTGACGTCAGGGTAGGCGGTGAGCATGATCCGGTCCACGTCGGGGGCCATCTGGCGTGCGCGGTGCAAGACCTGAAGGCCATCCATCACGGGCATGCGGTAGTCGACGATCAAGAGGTCGACGGATTGCTTCTCGAGAACCTGTAGTGCGTCCTTGCCGGACGCGATGGCCAGCACTTGGGCGTCTTTGAGGCCGCGTTCCAGGAACTCGGCGAGGGAGAGGAGCGTGTCCTTTTCGTCGTCGACGAGGAGGACCGAGTAGGGACGACGATCCTTCTCGGCTTCGCTCACGGGACGGCTCCGCGAGACCATTTGTGAGAGCTGTGGATGTGCGGCAGGATAGGCGTCCGTAAGCAGACGGCCCAGACTGCCTTCTTTTGTCGTCAGGACGGTAACGCGGCGCCGCGGATTCGCGCATGGAATCCGGCGCAGGACGCGGCTGACGTGAGCAATCGAGAACCCGCTGAACGGAACGCTGACGTGATCCCGTACGCCCGTCGTGGCTTTCTCGGCGGGCCGCGCGGCCCTACGATCCGACGTGTTCCAAGAGGGTGGCGCGCAAGGCGTCCGTCTTCTTCTCGAGTTCGAGCACGAGTCGGCTGATCTCGTGGGCGGCCTCCTTCTGGGCGGGCCGCAGGCTGGGTTCGTTGACGAGGAACTGCGCGTAGTTGTTGAGGGCGGTCAGGACGTTCCAGTAGTCGTGGAAGTAGGTTCGTACGACTTCGCGTTCGCTCTCGCGCTCTTCGCGGGCCACGATCTCGGTGATCTTTTCCTCGTTCCGGCTGGTGGTCCGGGCCTGGACGGCCTTGGGTCCCAGCGTCTTGCCAAGGACCTCGAAGAGTTCCTGTTCGGCGAAGGGTTTGGAGAGGTAGCCTTCGACGTCCAGTTCGGCCGCGGCGCCCGCGAGGTCGGGGCTCGCGCTGAACAGGATGATCGGCACCTGGGCCAATTCGCGGTGTCGGCGCAGCTTCTTGACCGTGGCCGAGACGTCGGCCCCGGGAATCACGAGGTCGAGCAGGATGCAATCCACGTTCTCGCGTTCGGCCACCTGTACGAGCTGCCGGGCATCCGGCAACGTGACGCACGTGTAGCCCAACCGGTCGAGAATCATCTGCGTGCTCTTGAGAACGTCCGGTTCGTTGTCTACCACGAGGATTTTCGCGTGCATTTCAACCGCCTCTCCGCCTCGGAAACTCCCTACTTCGGGGACGTGGCCTGGTCGCTACCTGGTCTTGGGAATCGATTTGGGCGGACCCCGCCTTTAAAGTAGCGTGGACGCCCGAGCGCCACTCCGGACCCGCCACTTTTGTCCAATTCCTTGGAATGGGGTCGTGGGAGACGTGGATAAGGCTCATTCGCCGCCCCGCTTGGCATCCTCAGGGGAGCGTCCCCGGCGCCCGTGCGGGCGCTTCGACGGACCCCGCGGGCCTGACTGCTCTCCGTCCCGTCCGCGCCCGGAGGGCTCGCCGTCGGTCGGGGCGGGGGAGGCCGGAGCCTTGGATCCCCCGTGGAGTACGTCGGCGGCGCGGCGCTGGTGGAGCTTGGAGAAGATCCGGTCTAGGGCGCGGGCTTCCGTGAGGGCCCGTTCGCGCAGGGCCAGCGAGGGCTCGCCCGCCTTGCGCGATTCGCGCAACTGGCCGAGGATGCGGTTCATCTTGAGCGCTTCCTGCTCGGCCGCCGCCTCCAGGTCGCCCATGGAGGCCTCGTCGAGGGGGTCCGCGCCCATCTGGTGGGGGGCGGACGCGTTGGGTTCGGCGAGCTTGAGGATGAGCGCGTCCACTTCGGCCAGGGCCAGCTTGCGCGCGCGCCAACTGTCGTGGGGTTGGCGGCGGCGGGCGTCGTTGAGGCGCTGCAGGAGCCGGTTGACCTTGTACGCGTCCGCGAGCGAGAGTTGTTGCGTCATGGCTTCAGCGTCCGGTCGAGGTTCGATGGAGAGGTCGACGGTGCCCCGCAGGCGCTTCGACTGCGTCTCGCGTCGCATGCGCTCCAGGAGCGCGCTGAGTTCGGCCACCTGTTCCAGCTCCTTCTCGCTGGCTCGGGTGCCGGCGACGAGGCTGCGGCGGCGGGCGTGGATGATCTGCGCGAGGACGACGTTCAAGGTCAGCCCTTCCGCGCCGGCCCTGACGCCTTGGGCGACCGCGAGGGAACCCGCGGCCGCGGCGTCGAGGCCGCTGCGGGCGCTCAGGGGCACACCGCGTAGGCTGAGCCAGACGTTGCGCGTCGCGTGCACGCCGGCGTGCCAGCCCCGCTGGGGCAGGTGGTAGCGGAAGGCCGCGATGCCGCCGAGCGTGAAGGCGATGCCGACGCCGATGAGGAGGTACCAGCCCCAGCTGGCGAAGAAGGTCGGCTGGGGCACGTTGATGAAGGCGGGCGGCGCCGGGACTTCGGGCGGTTGCTCCGGTTCGCCGGGCTCGCCGGGGCCTTCGGGCGTCGGGTTGGGCGCGGACGTGGGGGGCACGACGGGCCCGCTGGGCGTGGGCGTCGGCGCGCCGCCGCCACCGCCACCGCCGCCTCCTCCGCCGACGCTGACGCCGCCGATGGCGAAGGGGCTGAACGAGAAGACGGTCGCGTCGTAGAACGTGCCGTCGGCGTCCGACGAGCCGGGCGTGGGGACGAGGGTCTCCCACTTGCCCGTGGCCTCGTTGAAGTGGAAGAGCCGGATGGCGCACGTCGGGGGCGCGCAGTGGGAGGCGAGCCAGTCGGCGCCGATGAAGAACGCCACGGTGGCGTTGTCGATGTCGACCGTCACGTTGCCTTCTTCGAGGGTCATGTTCCAGATCTCGCCGAGGCTTCCGGCCTTCAGCCCGGGGATGGGGGGCGTGCCGCTGGGCAGCGAGGTCAGGATGGTCGCCGTGAAGAGGACCGGGCCGATCGTCGAGTTCGTGGGCACGATCGTGACGTTGAGGAAGGTGCTGGTCGAGTTGGAGGGCGAGGCGCCCACGATGATTTGGACGTCCAGCCCGCCGGTCAGGGGCGGCAGGGTCTGCTGGAACTCGGGGGTCGCGCCGTCGTTGTCGCCGTTCGTCGCGTTGAAGGATTGGCTCTCCACGGCGTCATACTCGTCGCTCGAGAGGGAGGCGTTGACCGCGATCGTGATGGAGGCCTCGGTGTCGTTGTCGTCCACGAGGTCGTCGATGCCCAGGACGGTCACGTTCTGGGGGACGCTCCAGTTGCCGGGGCCGAAGACGAGGACCATCGGTGCGACCGTGGCCTCTCCCGTGTCGGCGCTCGAGATGTCGAGGACGACGTCGCCGAAGGGTTCGGCGCTGAGGACGACCTCGAAGGTGTCGTTCGTGCCCGTCTCGTTGACGAGCGTCGAGCCGCCAGACTCGGTGATGAAGACGGCCGGCGTGTCGTCGTCCTGGGTGGTCGCGGAGACCTCTTCGGACAGGCCGTCGAAGTTGTCGTCCGAGTTGGCGTCATCGACGAGGACGCGGATGTTGGTGAACTGGGGTCCGTCCGCGTTGGGGTCGTCGACGCCGGTCACATCGACCGTCTGCGGCACGCTCCAGTTGCCGGGGCCGAAGGTGAGACTCGTGGGCGAGACCGTGGCCTCGCCCTCGTCGCCGCTCGTGATGAGGAGGACGACGTCGGAGTCGGGCTCGGCCGCCAGGGCCACCGTGAAGCTGTCCGTCGTGCCGGATTCAGACACGACGGTGCTGCCGCTCGATTCGTCGATGAGGAGGCCGGCCACGTCGTCGTCGAGCGTCGTCGCCTGGATCGACTGGTCGGCCACGTCGTCGAACTCGTCGGACGAGTCGCCGTCGATGACGAAGACCATGATGTTGCTCGTCTGGTTGCCGTCGATGATGGAGTCGTCGTCGGCTAGGACCGTGACGTTCTGCTGCACGCTCCAGTTGCCGGGGCCGAAGACGAGCAGCATCGGGCTGACGTCGGATTCGCTGAGGTCGTCGCTGAAGATGCCCAACACGACGTCCGAAGCGGGCTCGGCGGTGAGGACGATGGAGATGCTGTCGGTGCCTGCGGGCTCGGAGACGACGGTCTCGTTGCCGGACGGGGTGATGGTGAACCCAGCCACGTCGTCGTCCGTCGTCGTCACGAAGACGAGGCCGTCGGCCACCTCGTCGAACTCGTCGGAGGTGTTGCCCTGGTCGATCGAGACCAGGATGGTCGTGGACTGGTTTCCGTCCACGAGGAAGTCGTCCGCGGCGGTCACGGTGACCTCCTGCGGCACGCTCCAGTTGCCGGGGCCGAAGACGAGGATGGCCGGCGAGACCGTCGCCTCGCCCTCGTCACCGCTCGAGATGAGGAGGACGACGTCCGAGGCCGGCTCGGCGTCCAAGACCACGTCGAAGCTGTCGGTGCCGGCGGGCTCGCCGACGACCGTGTCGTCGGACTCGCTGATGGTGAAGCCGGCCGCATCGTTGTCGTCGTTCTCGACGAGGACGGATTGTTCGGTCACGTTGTCGTACTCGTCGGCGGAGGCGTCGGCGAGGATGGACACGGTGACGAGGAGGAGCTGGCTGCCGTCCGCGAGGTCGTCGTCGAGGCCCGTCACGGTCACGGTCTGGGGGACGCTCCAGTTGCCCGGGCCGAAGGTGAGGGTCGCGGGGCTCGCGTCGGCCTCGCTGAGGTCGTCCGAGCCGATGCTGAGGACGACGTCCGAGGAGGGTCCGGCCAAGAGGACGACGGTGAAGGTGTCGTTGGAGCCGGACTCGCTGACCTGGGTGAGGCCGAAGGATTCGACGATCTCGAACCCGGGCGTGTCGTTGTCCGCCGTCGTCACGTCGACCGTCTGGTCCGCCACGTCGTCGTATTCGTTCGAGGAGGACGCGTCGTCCACCGAGACCGTGACGAGCGAGGACTGAGCCCCATCGATCAGTGCGTCGTCGACGCCCGTCACGGTCACGGTCTGCGGTGAGCTCCAGTTTCCGGGCCCGAAGGTGAGGGTCGCGGGAGCGACCGAGGACTCGTCCGTGTCGTTGCTGCCGATGAGGAGGACGACGTCGGAGCCGGGCTCGGACGTGAGGACGACGGTGAAGGTGTCGTTGGAGCCCGTCTCGGAGACCTCGGTCGAGTCGTCGGATTCCTCGATGAGGAAGCCGGCCACGTCGTCGTCGAGGGTCGTGAAGGGCACGCCCTGGTCGTCGAGGTCGTCGAACTCGTCGGAGGAGTTGGCGTCGTCGATCGAGAGCGTGATGGTCGAGGACTGGTTGCCGTCCGCCACGTCATCGTCGACCGCGTCGACGTTCACGACCTGGGGGATGGACCAGTTGCCGGGGCCGAAGACGAGGACCTCGGGCGAAACGGTGGCCGCGCCCGCGTCGTTGCTCGCGACGAGGATCACGACGTCCGACGCCGGCTCGGCGTCGAGGACGACCGTGAAGTCGTCTGCCCCACTGGGTTCGGCCACAATCGTTTCGCCATCAGACTCAACCACCGTGAAGCCGGCCGCATCGTCGTCGGCGACCGAGGCCAGCACGTACTGGTCGGGGACCGCGTCGAACTCGTCGGCTGAGCCGGCGGCGTCGATGGAGATCGTGATGTTGGAGGTCTGGTCGCCGTCGTCGAGGTCGTCGTCGAGGCCCGTCACGGTGACGTCCTGGGGTTCGCTCCAGTTCGCGGGTCCGAAGACGAGCATGGCGGGCGCGATGCCGGCCTCTTGCGGGAGGCTGCCCGAGAGGAGCAGGACGACGTCCGAGGTGGGCTCCGCGGTGAGGACGACGGTGAAGTTGTCGCTGGAGCCGGATTCGGAGACCTGGGTCGAGTTGTCGGACTCCGAGATCTCGAAGCCCGCCGCGTCGTCGTCGAAGGTCGTGATGGAGACCGTCTGGCTCGGCACGGCGTCGTATTCGTCCGCGGATTCGTCGGGGAGGATCTCGACGAGGACGTCGAAGGCCTGGTCGCCGTCGTCGAGGTCGTCGTCGGTGCCCGTGATCGTGACCTCTTGGGGCACGCTCCAGTTGCCGGGGCCGAACGTCAGGAGGATGGGCGAGACGGTGGCCTCGCTTTCGTCGCCGCTCGAGACCGCGAGGACGACGTCGGACGTCGGCTCTGCGGTGAGGACGACGGTGAAGTTGTCGCTGGAGCCGGACTCGGAGACCTCGCTCAAGCCGCCGGACTCGTCGATGAGGAAGTCGGCCACGTCGTCGTCCTGGGTCGTCGCGGCCACGGATTGGTCGTCGAGGTCGTCGAACTCGTTCGACGAGGAGGCGTCGTCCACGGAGACGGTGATGAGCGTGAGCTGGTCGCCGTCGGAGACCTCGTCGTCGACGCCGGTCACGGTGACGGTCTGCGGGAGGGTCCAGTTCGACGGGCCGAAGGTCAGGCTCGCCGGCGAGGCGAGGGCTTCGTCCGTGTCGTCGCTCGAGATGAGGAGGACGACGTCGGAGGCGGGTTCGGCGGTGAGCACGACGGTGAAGTTGTCGCTGGAGCCGGATTCGGAGACGTCGGTGGAGCCACCCGATTCGGCGATGAGGAAGCCCGCGACGTCGTCGTCCGTGGCGACGTAGGCCACGAGTTGGAACTCGACGGCGTCGTACTCGTCGGAGGAGGCGGCGGCGTCGATGGAGACGTTGATGTTCGAGGGTTGGTCGCCGTCGGCCAGGTCGTCGTTGACGGCGGTGACGGTGACGAGTTGGGGCACGCTCCAGTTGCCCGGCCCGAAGGCGAGGCTCGCGGCGGAGAGGGAGACGGCCGAGGGGTCGTTGTTCTCGAGCAGGAGGACGACGTCCGACGCGGGTTCGGCGTCGAGGACGACGGTGAAGTTGTCCGTGCCGGCGGGCTCGTCGACGATGGTGAAGTCGTCCGATTGTACGATGGCGAAGCCGGCGACGTCGTCGTCCGTCGTGGTGGCGGAGACGGTCTCGTCGGGGACGCCGTCAAACTCGTCCGAGGAGGAGGCGTCGACGATGGAGACCGTGATGAGGGTCGATTGGTTGCCGTCGGCGAGCAGGTCGTCTGCGGCCGTGACGGTGACGGTCTGGGGCACGCTCCAGTTGCCGGGGCCGAAGATGAGGAGGCCGGGGCTGACCGTGGCCTCGCCGAGGTCGCCGCTCGCGACGGAGACGACGACGGTCGAGGCGGGTTGGGCCTCGAGCGCGACGGTGAACGTGTCCGAGCCGGAGGGTTCGGCCACCACGGTTTCGCCATCGGATTCTTGGATCGTGAGGCCCGCCGCGTCGTCGTCGACGTTGAGGGCGAGGACCCACTGGTCGCCGACGGCGTCGAACTCGGCGGCGGAGGCGTCCGGGTCGATGGAGAGGGTGAGGTTGGCGGTCTGGTTGCCGTCGTCGAGGTCGTCGTCGAGGCCCGAGACGGTGACTTCCTGGGGTAGGCTCCAGTTGCCGGGTCCGAAGACGAGGAGGGCGGGGCTCGCGGTCGCCTCGCTGGGGTCGCCGTTCGCGATCGCGATGGCGACGTCGGAGGTGGGCTCGGCGGTGAGGACGACGGTGAAGTTGTCGCTGGAGCCGGATTCGGAGACCTGGGTCTCGCCGCCGGATTCGGTGACGAGGAAGCCCGCCGTGTCGTCGTCGAGGTTCGTGGTGGAGACGGCGTCGCTCGCGACGTCGTCGTACTCGTCGGCGGAGTCCGCGTCGACGATGGAGAGGGCGATGTTGAAGACCTGGTCGCCGTCGTCGAGGTCGTCGTCGACGCCGGTCACGTTGACCGCCTGGGCCACGCTCCAGTTGCCGGGGCCGAAGGTGAGGGTGCCGACGGAGACGCTCGCCTCGCCGAGGTCGCCGCTCGCGACCGAGAGGACCACGTCCGAGGTGGGCTCGGCGGTCAGGACCACGGTGAAGGAGTCGGTGGCGCCGGCCTCGGAGACCTCGGTCTCGCCGCCGGACTCCACGATGACGTAGCCGGCGACGTCGTTGTCCTCGATGGAGGCCGTGACGTTCTGGTCTTCGATGGCGTCGTATTCGTTCGACGAGGCGGCGTCGTCGATGGAGACCGTGATGTTCGCGCCCTGGTTTCCGTCGGCGAGGTCGTCGTTGACGCCCGTCACCGTGACGGTCTGGGGAACGGTCCAGTTGCTCGCGCCGAACGTGAGCGTGGAGGGGGAGACCGCGGCCTCGCCGGGGTCGTCGCTCGTGAGGGTGAGGACGACGTCGGAGGCGGGCTCCGAGGTGAGGACGACGGTGAACGTGTCGCCCGAGCCGGATTCGGAGACTTGGGTCTCGCCGCCGGACTCGTCGATGACGAAGCCGGCCTCGTCGTCGTCGGCGGCGACGTAGGCCACGAGCTGGGATTCGACGGCGTCGAACTCGTCGGAGGAGGCGGCGGCGTCGATGGAGACGTTGATGTTCGAGGGTTGGTCCCCGTCGTCCACGGCGTCGTTGACGGCGGTGACGGTGACGAGTTGAGGCACGCTCCAGTTGCCGGGGCCGAAGGTGAGGCTCGGGGCGGAGAGGGAGACGGCGCTGGGGTCGTTGTTCGTGAGGAGGAGCACGACGGCGGAGGCGGGTTCGGCGTCGAGGACGACGGTGAAGTTGTCCGTGCCAGCGGGCTCCGAGACGAGGGTGAGGTTGCCCGATTGGACGATGGTGAAGCCCGCCACGTCGTCGTCGGTGGTCGTGGCCGACACGGTCTCGTTCGCGAGGCCGTCGTACTCGTCCGAGGAGGAGGCGTCGACGACGGAGATGGTGATGAGGGTGGTCTCGTTGGCGTCGGCGAGCTCGTCGTCGGCGGCGTTCACGTTGACCGTCTGGGGGACGCTCCAGTTGCCCGGGCCGAAGATGAGTTGACCGGGGCTGACGGTGGCCTCGCCGGGGTCGCCGCTCGTGACGGAGAGGACGACGTCGGTGATGGGTTCGGATTCGAGGGCGACGGTGAAGCTGTCCGTGCCGGCGGGTTCGGCGACGATCGTCGCGCCGCCGGATTCGACGAGGGTGATGCCGGCCGCGTCGTCGTCGGTGGTCGTGGCCGACACGGATTGGTTGGCGACGGCGTCCCAGGCGTCGTGGGAGGCCGCGTCGACGATGGAGGCCGTGATCGTGGTGGCCTGGTCGCCGTCGTCGAACTGGTCGTTGACGCCGGTGACGGTGGCGGTCTGGGCGACGCTCCAGTTGCCGGGGCCGAAGGTGAGGCTCGAGGGGCTCGCGGTGGCTTCGCCGAGGTCGCCGCTCAGGAGGGCGATGACGACGGCGCCCACGGGTTGGACGAGGAGGGCGATCGTGAACGTGTCGAACCCGCCGCTTTCGGAGACGATGGTGTTTCCGCCCGATTCGACGATGGTGAAGTTGGGGACCTCGTTGTCGGCGATGAAGATCGTGGCCGAACTGGGGGAGCCCATCGTGTAGGCGAGGTCGAGCGAGAGGGTGAGGATGACGTCCTCGCTGATCTCGGCGAGGGCGTCGTCGAGGGGCGATAGCGTGAGGTTGGCGCTCGTGTTGCCCGCCGCGATGACGATGCTGCCGGAGAGGGCGGCGTAGTCGGTGCCGTTCGTGGCGTTGCCGGAGACCGCGTAGTGGATGGTGATGGCGGAGGCGGTGTTCCCTTGGCGGGTGAACGTGAAGGTGCCCGCGTCGGGTCCGGCCTCCGAGGCGGAGGCGTCGCTGGCGTTGATCGTGACGACGGGCGGGTCGTTGTCGACGATCGTGACGGTGGCCGAGCTGGGCGCGCCCACGTTGTAGGCGGCGTCGGCGGAGATGGTGAGGATGGCGGTCTCGTTGTTCTCGCTCGTGAGGTCGTCGATGGGGACGAGGGTGACGTTGACGCTCGTCTTGGTCGGCAGGATGATGGCCGTGCCCAGGAGGGCGACGTAGTCGGTGCCGTTGCTCGCGGTGCCGGAGACCGTGTAGTGGACCGTCAGGGTGGTCAGCAGGTCTCCGGTCGTCCGCGAGATCATGAACGTGCCCGTGTCGGCGCCGGGTTCGCCTGCGAGGGCGTCGGTGGCGGTGACGCTCGCGGTCGGCCCGTCGTTGTCGTTGATCGTGTAGGTGTGCGTCGTCTGGGCGCCCAGGGAGGCGTTGGCGGGGCTGGAGAGGGTGACCTGGATGGTTTCGGCGTTCTCGTCGACGGCGTCGTCGACGATGGCGATGTCGATGGTCTTGCTCGTCTGGCCGGGGTTGAACGTGAGGGAGCCGCTCGCGAGCGTGTAGTCTACGCCCGAGCCGGAGGCCGTCCCGCCGGTCACCGCGTAGTTGACGGTGACCGGCTTACCCGAGGCTGCGGACAGCGTGACGGTGAGTTGGGCGGGCGTGCTGGACTCGGCGCCGCTCGAGGAGGCGGAGGAGAACGCGACGCTGGGCGCCGCGTCGTTGTCGAGGATGGTGTGCGTGTGCGACGAGGGGCTGCCCAGCGTGGCGTGGACGGGCGAGGAGAGGCTCACGACGATGGACTCGTCGGGCTCGTCGAGGCTGTCTTCAGCAATCGTGATGTTGATGGTCTTGCTCGTCTGGCCCGGGCTGAAGCTGAGGTTGCCGCTCGCGAGCGTGTAGTCCGTGCCGCCGCCCGTGGCGTTGCCGCCCGACGCCGCGTAGTGGACCGTGACCGTTTGGCCGGAGGCGGCGGAGAGCGTGACGTTGAGTTGGGCCGTCGAGGAGGATTCGCTGCCGCTCGAGGACGCCGCCGAGAACTGGACCGTCGGCACGGCGTCGTTGTCCGTGATCGTGTACGTGTGGCTCGTCTGGGCACCGAGCGAGGCGTTCGAGGGGCTCGAGAGGGAGACGATGATGGTCTCGTCGGGCTCGTTGATGGCGTCGTTGACGATGGTGATGTCGACCGTCTTGCTCGTCTGGCCGGGGTTGAACGTGAGGGAGCCGCTGGCCAGCGTGTAGTCGACGCCGCTGCCGGACGCATTGCCGCCCGAGACGGCATAGTTGACGGAGACCGTCTTGCCGGAAGCGGCCGAGAGGCCCACGCTGAGTTGCGCCGGCGTCGAGGATTCCGAACCGCTGGAGGACGCGCTGGAGAATTGGACCGTGGGCGGAGCGTCGTTGTCCGTGATCGTGCGCGTGTGCGTCGTCTGGGCGCCGAGGTCGGCGTTCGACGGACTCGAGAGCGTGACGATGACGGATTCGTCGAACTCGTCGGAGCTGTCGTCGACGATCGTGATGTTGATCTGCTTGCTCGTCTGTCCGGCGCTGAAGGAGAGGGAGCCGCTGGCGAGCGTATAGTCCACGCCGCCGCCCGTGGCGTTGCCGCCGGTGGCCGCATAGTTGACGGTGACGGTCCTTCCTGAGGCGGCCGAGAGGCTCACATTCAGTTGGGCTGGCGTGCTGGACTCGGCGCCGCTCGAGGAGGCGGCCGAGAACTGGACGCTCGGCTGGGCGTCATTGTCGTTGATCGTGTAGGTGTGGACGGTGTTCGCCCCGAGATTCGCGTTGGTGGGGCTTGAGAGGGTCAATTGGATCGTCTCGTTGTCCTCGTCGAGGGCGTCGTTCACGATGGTGAGAGCGACGTTCTGGCTCGTGTTGCCGGCCGTGAACGTGAGCGTTCCGCTCGTCGAACCCGAGTAGTCGGCGGCCGCGGCCGTGCCGCCGGTGATCGCCCAGTTGACCGTGACGGTGGAACCCGATGCGCCGCTCAGGGTGACGGGAAGAGAAACCGCCGTCGTTGATTCGGCCGCACTGGAGGCCGCGGAGCTGAAAGCCACGGAGGGTTGCCGCAGCGCAATCAAGTGCCCGATGTTGACGGCGCTCAGGGTGGCCGTCGCGGCCCGCGTACCGGTCGAGCCGGCCGCCGCCTGGGCTTCGTCGGCGCCTTCGGAAGCCGTGCGACCGTTGCCGCCGGTGATATCGAACCGTTCCGTCATGCCCGAGGGCGCGGTGAAGACCGCACTGTTGTCGCCGGCCGCCGTGCCGAAGAAGCCGACCAACTGGGTGTTCGCCACGTTGGTGGTGATGGAAGGGGCCGTAACCGTCGTGCCCGCGGCGTTCGCTTGCGCGCCTGAGGCATCGATGGGGCCGGCGTTGTCGACCCCGGTGTAGGCGATGATGCCACCGGAGGCCTTGTTGTTCGTGATCGTCCAAATGTAGCTGGTGCCTTCCACGAGGGCGGCGGCCTTCCAATAGACGGCTTGCGCGAGGGTGGTCCCGGAGTTCGTGCGGTTGATAAGAGTCCAGCCAAGGGGAGGAGTGATGGTCGTGCCGGTGCCACCGAGGACCGTGATTTGGGCGACCATGACGTCGTACTGGACGGTGCCGGTGGGCTTGCTGATGGTGAGCGTGACGCCGCCACCGCCGTTGTCCCCACTGCTGGCGGCGCGAAGCGTAATGGCCGCTTCGGCGCCTGGGGCGAACGCCAGGAGTGAAGCGAAGGCGGCGAACAGGAGGAGGAACGTGAGGGAAAGGTTGCCGGCGCGGCGCTGCGTGGTGCGTCGCTTCTCGGCCTTCGCCGTCGGACCGCCGGGCCGCGGGGAGGAGCGGGCAGCGGGGTCCGTCCGCGCGCGCGAGTAGGCTGTGGAGGGTTCGATTTGGACACCCGCCACCGCCGCTGGAACAAGACGCTCGCTGGAATCTGAGAGCCCGGAACTTGCCTCTGTCGCCACGACTTCACCTGGGCAACCGCCGCCCTGACGGCAGTTGGTGCCCGGTCTTTCGCGCAACACCCAATATTAAGTCGACAGGGACAGCCACTGTTGAAGGCCCCGGCCGAAGCTCCGTCTATTTCTACTGTTGCGGAAGCGCTTAAGTCGTGACTTTCAGGGGCTTTACGCTCGTTGGTTCCAAAATCGGCTCCGGATGGGGGGTCTGGGCGCCTTGGTAGAAAGGTGCGCGGACGGCCACCGCTTGGCGGTAGGCCGCCCGGATGCCGTCATCGTCCAGACCCCGAGTGAGCACGAGGTTCGAATTGACGTTGATGCAGCCTTTTAGTTTGCCATCGTGGGTAATCCGGAGGCGGTGACAGCCCATGCAGAAGTCGGGGTTGTTGACGGGGTCCACGATCTCGACCCAGGCGCCCTGGATGCGGTAGCGCTTGCGGCGGTGCAGGCGCCGCTCCTGGACGGCGTCGGCCTTGGACTCAAGCATGAGACGCACCGTCTCGATGTCGACGGCGAGGGGCTTCATCCAGGCCATCTCGGGCATGAACTGGATGAGTTGCAGCCTGAGGCCGTCGGTCGAGCCCACGTAGTCGATGATGGAATCGATGTTCTTCACGGTGTTGCGGTAGACGACGAGGTTGATCTTGAGCGGCTTGAGGCCCGCCTCGAGGGCGGCGCGGACGCCTCGAAGGACGGGGGCGAGTTGGCCGCCGCGGATCTCCTCGAACTCCTTGGGCGCCAACGAGTCCAAGCTCACGTTGCACCGGGCAAGACCGGCCGCCTTGAGGCCTTGGGCCCGGTGTTCCAGCATGGAGCCATTCGTGGTGAGTGAAACCTCGACGTGGGAGGAAATCCGTCGAACGATGTCCTCCAGGTCCTCGCGCACGAGGGGCTCGCCGCCGGTGAGTTTGACCTTGGTGATGCCGAACTCGGCACCGATCCGCACGAGGCGTTCGACCTCAGCCGGCGTCATCTCGTCCGCGTGGGGCGCCGAGGGCGGCGTGACGAGGCTGCCCTGGCCCTCGTTGTGGCAGTAGTGGCAGCGGAAGTTGCAACGCTCCGTGACGCTGATGCGCAGGTCCGTCGTGGGGCGGCCGTAGCGGTCGACGAGCAAGTAGGCGGCCAGTCAGGAGAGCGTGTATAACGGTTCCGCCTGCCAGGCTTCTTCCAGGTCGAAGGTGCGAAACGGCGCCGCCTTGGAACCGAGCGGCGGCCGGCGTCTATGCCTCCTTGAGCGACCCCAACCGGGCATGCAACGTTTCCCACACCTTGCGCTTGCATGACATTCGCTCATCGACGGCGGAAAACCTTTGGCAGTCCTGGAGCAGGTCTTGGGCCTCGCCGTTCGCGACGTCCCAGCGGTGGAGGAGAAGGTGAGTGCCCATCATCTTGGACAAGGGCTTGTAGAGGAGCACGCCGACCACGTCCGCGACGCCCAGCCCGCCGAAGACAAGCCCCCACAGGTTCTCGTGAAGCATCAGACTGGAGACGATTACCATCGTGATGGATCCGAGGCCGACGAGGGCGAAGAGCACGAGGAGAACGACGTGGACATAGAACTGCACCTGCGAACGTTGGCGGGCGGTCATGAACACTGCGCCGGGGGCCAGGACGAAGGCGACTTCGGACGGGCGCGGTGGCGGGGGTTTGGCGGGAGGAGCGAAGACCGTCCACTGGGAGGTTCGTCTGGGCCGGTCCCTAACCCGCGCAACTGCCGTCCGGGCCGCCTCGGACGCCGCGTCGAGCGAGGAGACTAGCTTGGCCAGGTCCTCCGGGCGCGAGAACTCGGGGGGCAGCGAGGTGATCCCGAGCTTTCGATCGGATGCGAGGGCGGCGTGGACGGCGCCCGCGCCGCCCGCTTGGTTGCGCTTGATGATTTTCCGCAGGCGCTTCGCGACCTCGAGCGCGGAACGCTCAAGGGTTTCCTGGGCACCTTCGCCGCCCACGGAGGACGATGAGGCGGCGGCTTGATGGACCTTGCGAAGCGGCGCGCGAGCGGCGAGAACCAAATCTCTGACTCTTTGCCATCCTTGTCAAGGAACGGGCGTCGGACGCTACCGACTCAACGACAGCATCCGCGCCCGGATGGCCTCGAGGGTGCCCTCGAGTTCGAGCCCGATGCGCCCCAACTCTTCCGTCGCCTCTCGCTCCACGCCTTGGATGTTCGGGCTGTGGTGCAGGACCGCCACGTACGAGTTGAAGGCGGTCACGAGCTGCCAATAGTCGTGGAAGAGCTCGTACAGGTCTTGTTGGACAACTTGGCGTTCACTGACGCGTGACGTCACGGGTACCCCTCGCGCTTTCGCTGCTCGACCGGCAAGGACCGGTCGAGGATCTCCAAGAGTTCCGCCTCGCGGAACGGTTTCGACAAGTAGCCGCTCGCGTCGTGGTGGGCCGCCTTCTCCGGCAGATCCGGCGCGGCGCTGAAGAGCACGAACGGGATGCCCGCGGTGATGGGGTCGTCCTTGAGTTCCTGGACCATGGACGGCAGATCGATCGAGGGCATCTTGAGGTCTTGCAGGATGAGGTTGGGCCGTTCGCGGGCGGCCACTTCGTGGACGCGGTGGGCGTCCTTGAGCGTGATGGCGTCGTAGCCGAGGACGGACAGCAGCATCTGCGTGCTCTTGAGGATTCGTTCCTCGTCGTCGACGATGAGGATCTTCGGGCGGTTCACGTGTTCACGACCTCGGCCCAGGGGTCCCCCCGTCGACATCCCGTCGGGGCCACCCGATCCCGACGGAATGTTCGAGCCGGGGTCTGGTGAATCCGAGAGGACTCCCGTGCGCAGTCTCGACCTTCCCTCCCGCAACCTTATGGGGGTTCTGGAAAAGCTTGAAATAGGGTGGGTCGGGCGGTCCCTGGGTGGGTCAGACGAAATCGTCCAGCCGCGTCTCTTTGGGCACGTTGAGGCGCACGCCGGGCGAACCCAATCCGAGGGCTTCCGTGAGGTCGGCGGCGTTCCTCGCGCCTTGGCCGCGGTAGTGGTTGTTGAAGATGACCGTCGTGCGCTCATCCTTGGCATTGCCTTGCCGGATGGCCTCGGCGAGGCTCGCGATCTCTTCTTTCGAGTAGAGATAATGGTAGCGCGCGTGGGGCAGGTCCCGTTCGCTCGGTGGGACCTGGGTCCGGCGACCATGGAGGCGGTAATAGGACCACGGGGTCGTCCGCGTGCGCGTGAACGAGGATCCCAACCCGTCCACGCGGACGAGGGCCACGTTGCGCCCGGTCAAGGCGTCCGTGACGTCCGAGAGGGCTTCCTCGCCCATGTGCTCGAACCAGGAGGGATGGCGGAACTCGACGGCGACCCGTCGCCGCTTGGGCTCGAGGACGTCAAGGACGTCGCACAGGCCGTCCAAGGCGTCCCTTCGGCCGGCGCGTTCCACGCGCGAGAAACTGGGGGGCAACTGGACGAGGACGGCCTCGAAGCGCCCGGCGCGCTCGATGGGTTCGATGACGGTCTCCACGAATTCCCGGACGACGTCCCGGGCCTCGTCCAGGCGACCCGCGGGCAAGTGGTCGTGCGTGGCGTCCTGGTTGAGTTTGGCGGCGAACGTGAAACTCGCGGCCGACTCGACGCGTTCGAGCCAGCCGGCGACGGTGGCGGGTTCGGGGATCCGGTAGAACGTGGCGTCGATCTCGACGACGGGGAAGAGGCTCGCGTAATGGGCGAGCCACCGCGCGGGCGGAAGGTGGGGCGGATAGACGACGCCCATCCAATCCGCGTAGTGCCAACCGGCGCAACCGACGACGAGTTGGCCCATCGCGGTCCCGCGAATCGCGGCGCGGTTCTTAGCCCTGTTCGGCCGCCCTCATGCCGCGAGCAGGCGTTCGTGCACCCATTGCGGGCGCAGGCGCAGCAGGTGGATGCGGCGCGCGTCGCTCAGGTACGTGAACCGGGGGTGCAATGCGTCGGCGTGGCGTTCGAGCGCGTTCTGCACGCGTTCGGCGCGCGGCCCGCGCAGCGGCCACGAGGCGACCTCGCGCTGCTGCATGCAGTCCTGGCACAAGTAGAACGATTCCGGCGTGCCGCCGTGTTCGGCCTCAAGTTCCTTGAGCCCGATCAACGGGTTGCCTGGCGATCCGGTTTTCTCGCAGATTTCGCAGTGGTTGGCCATGAGACGCCCTCCCTCTTACCAACCTCAGCCATCTTGTCCTCGGGCTATTTGTAACGTCGGCCGGTGTCTCTAGGCCCATGGGCTGTGTGTCGCAGGCCACCCTAGAACAGGTTGAAGCAATCTGCGAGGCGCTTGGGTTGGGCGCCGGTGAACGCGTCCCACGCGCAGTGGACGCCGCAGTAGAGCGAGTTGACCTGGGCATCGTGGGAGATGTCACACGTGTACATGTGCGTCGCCCCGGCGGGTTCGGACGCGAAACCGATCGAGGCGGCCACGAGCGCGAGCGTCGAGAGGACGAGCCAGGTGTTCATGAGCCGGGCCGATGGGACGGTCCGGTATAGGCTTTGCGCGCCGTTGCCGCGGCCTTCGACCACCTAGCGGCCCGCGGACAACCTGCGCACGAGGGCCCGGTTCCCTTCGAGGACGTCCAAGCCGGCGAGCTCGGCGGGCGTCCACCAACCGACCTGGTGCACGCCCTGTCCGGGTTGGGCGGAGGGTTCGCCTGCGACGATGCGGCACTCGTAGAAGAGCAGGTCGTAATCGTGACCACCACCGTAGTCGTGGTGGACCCGCTCGATGAGGTCTCCCACGCGGATGTCGACGCCGAGCTCTTCGCGGATCTCCCGGCGCAAGGCCGCCTCCGGCGACTCGCCGGCCTCGACTTTCCCGCCGGGGAACTCCCACTGCAACGGATAGTGCTTCTCCGGTGGCCGTTGGGAGACGAGCACGCGGCCGTCCCGTTGGATGACGGCGGCGACGACCAACCTCGGCACGCGACGAGCGAAGAACGCGCCCGACTTAGCTTGCGCGCCGAAGCCTTTAGAGCCCCACGCAGAATCCGACGGATGGTGCAGTCCGTGCGAATCCTGGCAATTTCGGTACTGGCGTTGGCGATCGGAACCTTCTCGGCGCCCGTCGCGCTCGCAGACCACTACGTGCTCCACGACGTCCAAGAGACTCTGGACGACCCCACCCACCCGCAGTACGACTCGATCAAGAACCCCTGCTGGAAGGACGAGTGGGGCTGCGGCGGTTGCGGACCCGACCTCTTGGAATGGATCATCGGGCCAATCTACTGCCCGTGAGTCACTTCCACTCATCTCTCATTAGTTGCTTCAAGCGGCCCCGCCTGGCCGAGAAGGCCGGTGGACGCTGCACGTCGCGGAAGAGCCTCTGCTCTTCCGAAAGGCGTCACCGGCATGGGCCGGTGACAGAGTAAGGTCTAACGTGCCGACCCGAAAAGTCGGTCACGCCCCCGCGTGGTCGTGGGTTCAAATCCCACCCGGCCCCCATAGTCTTTCCGCAACGGGTTAGCGGGACCGCGCTCCACGGCTCGTGCGGGGCTTCGTGCGCGACCGCGACACCGGCGCTCGCTTGCGCCGCGAACCGTTACGCTTGGGTTTCGCCCCGTCGCCCATGCGCAGGACGACCTCGCGCGCCGCGCGGAACCCGAGGGACTCGAAGTACTTCCTCAACCCGTCGTCGCCCTCGTCGACGAGCGTCTTGAACTCGCTCACGCCCTGCCGCTTGAACTCCTCGAGGACGCGCTCGCCCAGGAGACGGCCGATGCCCTTCTTCTGGTGGCGCGGGTCGACGCCCAGCATGATGATCCACCCGACGTGGGCGCGGTTGCCGAACTCCCAAGGCCGCACGTCCGCGAGGACGAACCCGACGAGCTTCCCATCGTCCTCGACGCCGAAGCACGTCGTCGTCTCGGCGATGAGGCGCCACAGGTCGTTGTCCGCGCCTCGACGCGGGACCTTCGTCACGCGCTCGTCGATCTCAAGGATGCGTTCGAGGTCCGGGAGAGTGAGGGAGCGAATCCGCGGCGCGGCCATGCGTGACCCATAACTGCGGCCACGTTTGAGCCTTGCCGGTCGAGAAGGGCCCAAATACGGCGCGACCGATTCCCGGTTCATGCCCGACAACACGTACAAGGTCATCGAACTCGTCGGCGAATCGCCCAAGAGCTTCGCGGACGCCACGAACAACGCCATCAAGAAGGCCTCCAAGACCCTGCACGGCCTGGCCTGGTTCGAGGTCGTCCAATTGCGCGGCCGCGTCGTCGAGGGCAAGGTCGACCAATACCAGGCCGTCATCAAGGTGGGCTTCAAACTCGACGCGTGAGGGCGCCCATGGGCGTCGCGCGCTGGACCCGCATCGTCGTCGGCGTCACGACGCTCATCGTCGTCGAGTCCCTCGTCCTGGGGCTGAGCATCGTGCCGACGCTCGCCCTCGTGCGGTTCCTCTTAGACGTATTGTTGCCGCTTGCGGGCCGTTACGGCGGCGTCGTCCTCCTCGGCTTCATCGCCGTTCCCGCCTACCTGACGTTCAGCATCGCCCTAATCTTCCTCACCGCGACGGCGACGCGCCTCTTCCGATGGCGGTCCACCGAAGGCCACTATCCGTTGGCCGAACTCCCTTGGCCCGTCATCCGGTGGGCCCAGTACAACGCCGCCAGCCACGTCGTGCGGCTCCTCGTCGGCACGGCCCTGCGCGCCACTCCGTTGTGGACCTGGTTCCTGCGCTTGAACGGCGCGAGGATGGGCCGCGACGTCCACGTGAACACGTTGAGCATCTACGACCACAACCTTCTACGATTCGGCGACCACGTCGTCGTGGGAAGCGACGTCAAGCTCAGCTCCCACGTCGTCGAGGGCGGCAAGCTCTGGATCGCCCCCGTCGTCTTCGGGAACGAGGTCACCATCGGCACGAATTCCATCGTCCAACCGGGCGTCGTGGCTGAAGACGGTGCGCGCGTGGGCACGTTGAGCCTCGTGCCCAAAGGCATGCGGCTCGAGGCCGGCAAGCTCTACGGGGGCGTGCCCGTCCAAGTGATCCATGCGGAAGCGTGAGACGGTTGCTCACTCCAGAAGGGGGAAGCGACGCACGGGCGCGCTCTCGCTCCAGGCCCGTCCGAACCCGAAGGTGCGCCCCGCGTGGGCGAAGGACAACCCGAGGAGAGCGATGGCGTAGACGACGTGGTCGTCGATGAGCGGGTTCGTGGCGCCCGAGGCGGCCCATGGGACGTGGCTGGCGTACATGAGCGCCATCATGAGCGCTCCCGCGTAGCCGGCGATCCGCACGCCCACTCCGGCAAGGAGAGCGGCACCGATGGCCGCCAGCCCGAACATGAAGAGGACGTTCGCGGCGGAGTCGCCCGCGATGGCGTGGAAGAAGCCCGCGAAGGGGCCCACGCTCGAGCCCAAGTAGCCCGCCGTCGGGTTGCCGCCGTTGATCCACGCGCGCTCGGACGGCGTCGAGTAGCCGAGGCCGAAGACCTTGTCGACGAACGCCCACGCGAAGATGATGCCCAAGGCGATTCGGATACCCGCCCAACCATAGGCCAAGGCGCGTCCGGAGACGTCGCGCGCGCCTTCCTCATGCGTGTAGGAGGTGCCGACTCGGGACGCGCGCCGATTTGCATACGTGTGTTCCATACTCGTCTTCTCCTGGCTTGGCTTGAGAATCCAGTTCGAGGGCGCCCGATATTGGGCTTGCCGATACGGTTCCAAAGGCGGACGGCCCGAGTGACCCGGTGCGCGGTGTCCGCCAAGGGCGCGAAGAGGCGGGCCCGCGGGCGCAGGGCTAGTTCTTCGCGAACGACCCTAACGTGCGCTTCGTGGGCGCGACCTTCTTTCCGATGAGGCCACGCAGGACCTTGAGGTTGGCCAGGTAGCCTTCGTCTTCGCCCGGCGTCTCGAGGTTCATGGGGACCTTGGAGAAGCGCGCATCGTTCATGAGAAGGGAGAAGCCGGATTTGCCGATCTGCCCCTTGCCGATCTCCTCGTGCCGGTCGAGGCGGCAGTTGAGCGGTCCCTTGGAGTCGTTGAGGTGGAAGGCGTTCACGCGGGAGAGACCGACGGTCGCCTGCACTTGTTTCATCGTCGCGTCGTAGCCGTCGGGCGTGGAGAGGTCGTAGCCGGCCGCGAAGAGGTGGCACGTGTCGAGGCAGACGCCGAGGCGTTTCTTCTCGCCGACGAGTTCGATGATGTGCGCGAGGTCTTCGAGGCGGTTGCCGATCGTGCTGCCGTGGCCGGCCATGCACTCGAGGTCGAGGCGGACGTCGCTCGTCTTCGACAGCACCTGGCGCACGGCCTCCGCGATGCGCACGCTGCCCTTCTCGACGCCCTCGCCCATGTGGGCGCCCGGGTGGAAGATGAGGTCGCTCACGCCGAGTTGGTCGCAGCGTTGCGCCTCGTCGGTGAAGGCCTCCAGGGACTTGTTCCACAACACGGGGTCCGGGCTCGCGAGGTTGATGAGGTACGTATCGTGGGCGACGACCGCCTTGAGCCCCGAGGTGCGGTACTTGGCGCGGAAGGTGTCCACGTCTTCCTTCGTGTAGGGTTTGGCGGCCCATTGGCGTTGGTTCTTCGTGAAGATCTGGATGACGTCGCATCCGAGGCGGATGCCGTTGTCGACGGCGTGGTGGACGCCGCCGGCGATGCTCACATGGGCGCCCAGAAGCACGATGGCGCGGACGGTCGTCCGACTTATGGAGTTTGCTCTAGCCCCAGAAGCCGCCGCGTCGCTCGACCGACACGGAGCCGTCCGCGGCGACGCGACAATGAAGCGCGCGGTCGTCTTCGCCGCCGAAGAGGCGACGACCGAACGCGTTGGACGATTCGTGCTCCATCCAGAGCCGCGCCCCGTCCCGCATCGTGACGTTCCAGCCGCCGCGTGGGTCCGCGGTCGCGTCGGCGACGGCTTCGCCCCATTGCCCCCAACGCCACGCGATGGAATCGTCGCTGCGTAGGCACCGGTCGATGGCGTCCTGGGCCACCGTCCGATTGGGTTCCCCGAAAAAGACGGGCTCGCCTCGGTGGCCCCATGAGACGCCTTGGGCGATGACGCCGGTCTCGTTGCGTCGCGTGAGGATCCACGTCCAATCCGAGGCGCCGGGCGTGACGCGTTCGTTCGGGGCGACGTCGCGCGGGTACGAGGCCAAGCGGACCCCCCCGGCGACGATCATGACCCCAACCAAAACCAGGCTTCCGATCTTCGTCCATCGTTCGCTGGCCTTGCCGCGCCAGACGGGGATCCAAAGGACGAGGGCGACGACGAACATGTACGGGACGCTGAAGAAGAACCAGTTCAGCGTGTAGCGCGCGAGCGAGAAGGGCCAGAGGAGCGGGACGCCCGTGATCGTGAGCGCGTCCAGGAGAAGGTGGCTGAAGGCGCCCAGTAGAAGCGCCGGTGCGATCTTGGGAAGGGAGCCGACCCGCAATCGCGCCCAACGGCGTCCGAGGAGGCCCACGATGCCGACGAGGAGGAGGGCCATGAGGGGCGCGCCGATGAGGGTGTGGCTGGCGCCGCGGTGCCCCAACGGGTAGAGGTGCGGGTTCAGGCCGGCGACCCACGCCCACGACGTGTCGAGGTCCGGCGCGAACCCGCCGATGGCCGCGGCCACCCGTTCACGCTTGGGCCGCCGCAGCCACGTCGCGGCCGCGAACGGGAGGAAGCCGTGCGTGAGGACGTCCAATCGCGTGGCGCAGCCCCGACGCGCGTTTCAACCTTGCTAGGCGACCGCGGCCACGTGGTAGCGGCGCTGGACCCACGAGGGGGGCCGGAACGCGAGGAGGATCAGGAGGGACGCGAACAATCCGGGGGCTTGGTAGACGAGCGGGTACCACGACGTCTGCGGCGGGACGGCGATGAACCCGACGGCCATCGCGCCGAACCACAAGAGGAAGGCCAGGGAGACGAGGGCGATGCGGAACCGCTGCGTGCGTTCGGGGCTTCGCGCGTAGAGCGAGGCGTACGCGACGGCGGCGACGATCACGGGGACCGTGAGGAGGACGATGAACGTGTAGAACGCGGCGTCGGGCCGGCTGTTGCCGGAGAGGAGGCGCGAGTCCCACTCGCTCTGGTGCAGCGTCCAAGGGCCGAGGGACGAGAAATAGTAGAGCGTGTACGAGAGGAAGAGGACGTAGAAGGCCGCGATCGGGGCCACGGCGCGGAAGTGGCCGAAGTAGAGGTAGGCCAAGTAGATGAGGAGCCCGGCGAGCGCGGCCGCCAGCGGCAGCGCTTGGGCGAAGATGAGCGTGAGGTAGAGCGCGACGTCCTTCACGCCCACGAGTGCGAGCAGCGTCTGGCCACCGTTGAGGCTCAAGACGGCCGCGGCGCCATACCACCACGTCGCGAAGGCAAGGCTCGCGGGTCGGTCGGCGGCCATGACGTGGCGGTGACGCGTGAGGCCCCCCACGTACGCGAACAGGGCCGCCGTCGCCAGGGGAAATGCCGCCCCGAGCAGCATGGTCGGTGGAGACACGCGCTACGCCTACCGGCGCATATTCGTCGGGTCGAGACTAATGGAGGTTGCGACGGGTGCGGGGGAAAAGGGCTCAGCGTCCCACAGCCTGAGCGACCGTTCGGGGTACGTGCCCAAACCCTCATCCGGAGCGGGCGCGTGCGCCCGTCGTGGCCTTGGACGAATTGGTGTTGACGGGGCGGTGGGTGCGCCTCGAACCCTTGCGCGCCGCCCACGCGCGCGACCTGTGGGACGCGGCGAAAGAGCACGACATCTGGACGTACATGATGTTCGACGTGCGAACCACCGACGACCTGCGGTCATGGATCGAGAAGCGTCTCGAGGCCCAACGCGCGGGCACGGCGCTCCCCTTCCTCCAACGCGACGCCAAGACGGGCCTCGCCTTCGGCAGCACCTCCCTCTTCGACCACGAGCCCGCGCACCGACGCATCGAGATCGGCCACACCTGGATCGGCTCCAGCCATCGTCGCACGGCCGCCAACACGGAGGCGAAGCTGCTGCTTCTCGCTCATGCGTTCGACACGCTCGGCATGAGCCGCGTCCAATTCAAGTGCGACGCGCGCAACGAGCGCAGCCGCGCCGCCATCCTGCGACTGGGCGCCACGTTCGAAGGCGTGCTGCGCGCGTGGATGCTCCTGCCGGATGGCACGCCGCGCGACACGTGCATGTTCAGCATCCTCGACCGCGAATGGCCCACCATCAGGCGGCGCCTTGAGGCCCGCGTCGCGGCCCCGAAGGCCGGCTAGCCACGCGGACCTTCGCCGAGCACCGCCGGGGACCGCACGCCCTGCATGGCGTCCGCGAGGGCGTCCAGGCCGTCCAACGTCCGCGTGCCGAACCACGTGAACGCCTGGCCGTCCACGAGTCGGACCCGGTTGAGCTCCAAGGCGAGCGCGTCCGCGAACTCGGCCCGGTGCGCTTCCCGGAACCGGTACGGTTCCGTGGGCAGGAGGGCGGCCTCCGGCGATTGCGCACGCACCTCGTCGAAGGACGTCTCGAAGTACTTGCGCGGCGAACCCGAGAAGACGTTCACGCCTCCGGCCGTGGCCACGAGGTCGGCCATGTACGTGCCCGCGTCGACCGTCATGAGGGGCGTCCGCCAGATGGGGACGAAGACGCGCACGGGCGGGAACATCCTCGAGAGGGACCGCAGTTCGGCCGCGCGTTCGAGGATGCGCTGTGCTCGCGCCTCCGCGTCCATCTCGCGGTCCAGGAGCTTGCCCACGGTCGACAGTTCGCGCGCGGCGCCCGCGACGGTGGCGATCCGGGTGGCGTGCACGCGCGACATGCCTCGCAGGGCCTCGATGTGCTCGGGCTTGTTCTCGTCCTCGTCCACGAGCACGAGGTCGGGCTTGAGGGCGCGGATGCGCGCGAGGTCCGGGTCCTTGGTGCCGCCGACGACGGCCGCTCGTTGCCGCGCCTCGATGGGTCGGACGCAGAACCTCGTGACGCCGACGACCTCAGGGCCGCGGCCGAGCTCCCACACGGTCTCGGTGAGGCTCGGCACCAAGCTCACGATCCTCACGGCTTCACGTCCTTCGTGAGTGCGGCGAGGACCTCTTCGAGGCGCGCGAGGAACGCCTCTTGCCGGCCTTCGAGGAACGTCGCACCTGCCGCGCCCGGGTGGCCGCCGCCGTGGCCGCCCACGTGCCCGGCGGCGCGGGCGAGGGCGACGGCCAGGTCTTGGCCGGCAAGGAAGAGCCGTGGACTGCCGCGCGCGCTGACCTTGGTGGACCCTTCGGGCCCCGGCGAGAAGACGAGCATCGGCTTCTCATCGCCGAAGACGTACGTGAGGAGGACGTGGCTGTAGACGCCCGTGTTCGGCGCATCCGCCGTCTCGGTCCAGCGCAACAGGGGTCGCTCGTGGACGGTCGCGCGCAGCCTGGAGGTTTCGTTGAGGATCCGTTCCTGCCGGCGGCGCGCGATGAGTTGCGCGTCCTCGATGGCTTCGGGGCGGGCCTCCAGGACGGCGAAGGCGAGCGCGTGGTCGCCTTCGGCGGTCGTCGCCTCCAGGAGGTGGCTGAGCGATGCGACGGTCCGAGGGCGACCGTGCGGGATGTGCAGTCGCGTGCCGAACAACGGGTAGATGCGCTCGGCGGGAGCGCGCGTGCGCGCGAGCCTCTCGTCGAGCGCCTTCGCCAGTCGCCGTGCGTCCTCCGGCGGAAGCGTCAGGGGATCCGCGTCGGGGCGGATCCGCAGAGGCGAGAGGAAGCGCGTCAACGCCGAGGGGTCCGCGGCGAAGGCGGAGAAGTACGGATCGAGGCTCGTCGAGAGGGCATCCGCGACCGTGAGTCCGTCCAGCGTGAAGCCATCGCTTGCCGTGAGGGCGCCGTGTCCGACGGCCTCGCGGGCCGCGTACTCGGCCAATCCGTGGAAGCCGCCCAAGTGCTGACGGTCGCTCAGGGCGCCGGCGATCGCCGCCGGGGCGAGGTCCCAGTTGCGTCGCGCGTCGAGGGCGAGGGCGAACAGGAGGCTCACGATGCTCGCGCTCACGCCCCACGTCTCGTTGCCGCCTTGGCGTCGCGGATTGAGCTCGAAGGCGTGGCGGGCCTTGTGACCCGTGACCGCGTGGTGGTCGACGACGAGGACCGGCCGACCCGTACGGTCCAAGGTGGGAAGGAACGTGCTGCCCGCGTCGGCGATGACCCACGCGTCGTACGTCCCCGCAAGCGCCCGGTCCAGGTCCGCGTCGGTGTGGACGGGTTGCAACGCGGCCTCCACGTCGTAGCCCGCGCGACGCAGGCACGTCGCCAGGACGTGCGCGCTCGTGGCCCCGTCCGAGTCGTCGTCCCCGACGACGCGGATGCGCGCCGGCCGGGGGGCGACGTCGCCCAGCCAACGGACGGCTTCGCTGGACGCCTCGAAGAGGCCGTAGTCCATGCGGGCGCCCCGCACGTGTTGTTCCGGGCTGACGGTCACGATCCACCGACCCAACCCGGGTGCCCCGCTTAACCGTTGGGGACGCGGACGGTTTTATCCCTCCGCGTCGTCCCCGACGTGTGGAACTCGTCACGCTGCCCGTCGGGCGGCTTCAGGCCAACTGCTACATCCTGTGGCGTCGGCCCGAGGCGGCGCTCGTGATCGACCCGGGCGACGAGGCCGACCGCATCCTCGCCGCGCTGCGCCAGCGCGACGTGCGGCCGGCGCTCGTTGTCAACACCCACGGTCACTTCGACCACATCGGCGCGGTGAAGCCGCTGCAGGAGGCCTTGAAGGTGCCCTACAAGGTCCACCGGGGCGAGGTCGAGATCATGGCGATGGTGCCCGCCCGCACGCGCCTATGGGGCATCCTCACGCCGGAGGCGCCCGCGCCGGACGGCTTCCTCGAGCCCGACGAGCGCATCGACGTCGGGGGCCTCGAGGTCCGCGCCTTGCATACGCCCGGCCACACGCCCGGAAGCACCTGCTTCTATGTCCCGAGCGCGGCCTCCGTCTTCACGGGCGACACCTTGTTCGCGGGCTCGATCGGCCGCACCGACTTCCCCGGAGGCCACATGGAGACCGAACTTCGCTCCATCCGCGAGCGCCTCCTGACCCTGCCGCCGGAAACGAGGGTGTACCCGGGCCACGGGCCGCCTTCGACGATCGGCGAGGAAGCCCAATCCAATCCCTTCCTCGCCTGAGTGATGACTAGCTAGAACGGGCCCAGTGTTGGTCCCGTTACGTACGCTTTAATGAGCCGCAGCGTCGAATGAGTATAACATGGCGCCCGAACACACGGGCACGCTCCTCTGGAAGGACCAGGTCCTCCAAGTCCGCAAGGAAAAGGATGACTTCTTCCGCAGCCGTGGCTCGCCGCTTCCCGCCCATGAGCGGGCCTCGTTCCAAGGCCTTTCGTACTACGAGCCGGACCCGCGCTACCGCTTCGAGGCGCAACTTAGCGAAGAACTGGTGAGGCGCGTCGTCGTCCCGCGCACTCGCGGCGACGAGGTGATCTACGAGCGCGTCGGGACCTTCCGGCTCCCCACGCCCGAGGGCGCCATTACGCTCGTGGGTTTCCGCACCGACACCTCGGAGGGCGAGATCTTCATCCCGTTCAAGGACGCGACGAGCGGGAAGGAGACGTACGGCGGCGGCCGCTACCTCGAGGCCCACCCGCTGCACGGCGACCGGTGGCTCGTGGACCTCAACGCGGCCTACCACCCCTTCTGCGTGTACAATGAGGAATTCACGTGCCCCTTGCCGCCGCGCGAGAACTGGGCGAAGGTGCCCATCCGCGCGGGCGAAAGGCTCCCGTGACTACTTCTTGCGCGCGAGCGCAAGGCCGATTCCCATCCCCATCTTGAGACCGTAGCCGAGCGTGACGACGAGCGTCGCCAAGGATTCGAGGTGTCGCGCCGACTTGAGCGGGCCGGCGTCGATGGGCTCGAAGTTGAGGTCGCCTACGAGCTTGAGCGTCATCTGCTTGGCCGCGGCATCGTCGCCCGCGACGAAGCCCGCGAGCCGCGTCGCCCCGAACCGGCCCAGCGACATATTCTCCGCAAAGTGGTGGTTCAAGGCCTTCGTGACCTTGGCGCCCGGCAACATCTTCTGGATCTCCTCCGCCGCGGAGCTTCCCGGAGGCGCGACGTTCTCCCCGTTGGGCCCCAAGGGGTTCGTGACATCGATGACGGTCTTGCCCTTGAACACGGGCGGACCGATGGCCTTGATCGTGTCGGCCGCCGCGCGGTACGGCACCGCCAGGACCACGACGTCGCCGTACGTGACGGCGTCCTTGAGCGTGCCGCATTCGGCGTTCTTGCCGATCCCATAGACGTCGTCGCCTTGCTTGGCCGGGTTGCGGCTTCCGTACATGAGTTCGTGGTTCTCGCGGACCCAACCCCTGCCCAGCGCGAGTCCGACGTTGCCCGTTCCCAGAATCCCGATCTTCATCCCTCGCTCTCCCAGGCGGCGCAACCCGGGCGCGCTCAAAAACGCAACGGGAGCCTTCAATAGGACGAGCGCGTACTTCGGGCCACCCATGGCGCCCGCCGCGCTCGCCCGCCTCCCCATCGCCCTCGAGGACATCCAGGCCGCGCGCAAGCGCATCCAACCCTACGTGCACAAGACGCCGCTGCGGCTGAGCACGCAGATGGAGAAGCTCACGGGAAGCCAGGTCTACTTCAAGTTCGAGAACCTGCAACGCACGGGCTCGTTCAAGATCCGCGGCGCCATGAACAAGATCCTCACGCTCTCGCCCGCCGAGCGGGCCCGCGGCGTCATCGCGGCGAGCGCAGGCAACCACGCGCAAGGCGTCGCGCTGGCCGCCAAGACGCTCGGCGTCAAGGCCGTCGTCGTCATGCCCCGCGGCGCCACCCTCCAAAAGGTCGAGGCGACCCGCGGCTACGGCGCCGAGATCGTCCTCCATGGCGCCAATTACGACGAGGCCTACCAGAAGGCCCTCGAGATCCAGAAGGAACGGGACCTCGTCTACGTCCACGCGTACAACGACGAGGCCGTCATGGCCGGCCAAGGCACGATCGGCCTCGAGATCCTCGAGGACCTGCCGGACGTGGACATCGTCGTCAGCGGCGTGGGCGGCGGCGGCCTCATCAGCGGCATCGCGACGGCCGTCAAGGCCCAGAAGCCGGGCGTCAAGGTCATCGGGGTCCAGCCCGAGGTGAGCGCGTACCTGCCGCAGAGCCTCGAGGCCGGCGAACTCGTCGCCTCCGAGCGCGCGGACACGATCGCGGACGGCCTCGCGACGAAGAAGGGCGGCGAGAAGACCTTCGAGGTCATGCGCCGCCTCGTCGACGGCGTCGTCACCGTGACGGAGGAGGAGATCGCGCACGCCATCCTGGTCTTCCTGGAACGGCAGAAGAACGTCGTCGAGGGCGCGGGCGCCGTCGGCCTGGCGGCGCTCTTGGCGGGCAAGATCCGCTACCCGGGAAAGAAGATCTGCCTGGTCGTCTCGGGCGGCAACATCGACATCAACTTCCTCGACGCCATCATCAAGCGCGGCCTCGCCGAGGCGGGGCGCGTCCTGCGCTTCAGCGTCGTCCTCGACGACAAGCCGGGCGCCCTGCGCAACCTCCTGGACATCGTGGCGAAGGCCAACGCGAACGTCCTCGACATCCGCCACAACCGAAACCGGGTCGGCCTCGCGCTCCAGAAGACCGAGGTCGAGGTCGAGGCGGAGACGAAGGGGCCCGAGCACCAGGACGAGCTCCTGGCCGGGCTGCGGAAGGCCGGCTTCAGCGTCCGCACTTGAAGGGCGGGGCGCGCGGTCTAAGTAGCGCGACCTCCCATAGGGGTTGCGTCCCTTGGACAAGATCGACTGGCGGAAGGAACTCGGGCTGAAAGACGCCCTCGCGGCGGAATCCACGGTCATCCGGATCCGCACGGAATCCCGACGCTACGGCAAACAAGTGACGGTCCTGGACGGTTTTGACGACGCGGCGGACCTGGACGAGCTTGCGCGCGACCTCAAGAGGCACCTGGGCGCGGGCGGCACCGTCAAGGACCGCACCATCGAGGTCCAAGGCGAGCACCGCAGGGCCACGCGGGCCTTCCTGGAAGGCAAGGGCCTGCGCGTCGCCACCTAGTGGTGGGGTCGACCCACCGTGTGCACGGCTGCGAGGTAGTTGCAGATCTCGTGCTCGTTGTCGATGAAGGACTTCCCGTTCGACTTCTTGACGTTCACCGTCGCGGGCACCTGCGTGGCGCCGTTGGCGAGCACGAGGACGGGGGCGGATTGGTGCTCGGCGCCCAGTTCCTTGACGATGGCCGGGCGGGGGCGGACGAAGTCGACGTACGTGACGTCCACGCGTCGCCGCAGGTCCGGGTAGAAGCTCAACATGCCTTCGACGAGGGCGCACTCGGCGCAGAAGAACGGCCCGTCGCCCTTGTCCTGGAAGTTGGGGCGCAGGAGGTAGAGTCGGTCCTTCACGGCGTCTCATTCCCGGTCGCCGTTATGGCGTTTGCGCCGCGGTGGCGTTGAGCGGCTTCAGGGTCCCGACCTTCTCGTAGAGGCTCGGGCCGGATTGGAGGATGGCCACGAGGCCCTCGCGGCTGCGCGAGTCCATCGGGGTCGCCTTCGACGAGAGGCACGCTTCGAGGGTGCAACCGTCCGCGAGGCCCATGAAGGGTCGGCCGTCGCGGTCGATGACCATGTCGTTGAAGTCGAGGAGGTTGCGGTTGCCGTCCTTGCAGAGGCCGCTCGAGACGCAGATGGTGCCGATCTGGATGGGGTCGTTGTCGGGCGTCAGCTGGACCGTGACGAACGTCGGGTCCGCGTCGAGGCCGTTGAGCGTGTACGTGTAGTAGAGGTGCCAACGGGTCGAGTTGTCGACGTCCCAGGGTTCCTTCGTCGAGTCGGGCGTGCCGATGTACATGAAGCCGACGCGTCCGGGGTCGCCCGCGACGATGGAGGGCCAGATCGAGCTGCCGATGGCGGGCGGGGTCACGAGGACCGGTTTGGACCAGGAGGTGCCGCTGTCCTTGCTCACGATGAGGTGGGTGCGGTTGTCCTTGCCCACCCACGTCATGTAGGCGTTGTTCTGCGTGTCGACGGCGACCTCCGGGTTCTTCTGCTGTTCGGGGACGCCCACGGATTCGCCGACGATGGCGGCGTCCCACGTGCGGCCGTTGTCGTGGCTGCGCGCGACGATGGGCCCCGGTTCGCAGCGGCCGGGCACGTAGACGGTGCCGTCGGGCGCCGTCGTGATCGCGCCGTGCAGGCTCTGGCAGCCGGTGTCCGCGCTCGACCACATCTGGCTCAGGATGGGGAACGTGGCGCCGCCGTCGAGGCTCACGGCCATGAAGGCGCCCACGAGCTTGTTGTACGCGTAGTAGACGGCGTTGGGGTAGACGGGACTGCCCGCGAGGGGTTCGGCGTCGCCCACCCAGGGTCCCGTCGCGAGCTTGATGTGGTCGTTGACGGGCACGGGGCCGCAGTCCATCGGGTTGCCCAGCCACGTGGCGCCTTCGTCGTCGCTCCACGCGATGTGGCTGCAGACGAGGCTGACCATGTTGACCTGGAAGATGCGGTCCGTCACGGGGTCGACCCATAGGTAGGGGTCGCTCGTGTCGGTCGCGGTGAGGGGCCCTTCGACGCGCTTCCACGACTTGCCGTGGTCCGCGGACTTCATCGTCTGCTCGAAGGCCTGGAAGTAGATGTTGCCCTTCGACGTGACACCGATCGAGGGTTCGGCGCCGCGCGCGCCCACGACGTGGAGGGAGCCGAAGAGGTCGCCCGCGTTGGGCAGGACGCCGTCGAGGAGGGCGCCTTGGCCCGTGTTGACGAAGAAGCGCTGGGCGCCCGCCTTGTAGACGGGCAGGTCGTCGGCGGCCTGGGGCGCGTCCGCCTTGGGTTCGTCCGAGAGGCAACCGGCGAAGGAGGCTGCCAGGAGCAGGATGGCAAGGGTCGCGCGCACGGAATTCATCGCGTCGGACGCGGAGAGCCGCTATAAGAGGGTTGTGTCGCCGAGGGCTGCGTCCCGTAAGGCCCTTGCCGACCCTGGAGCGACGCGGCAATGCTGGTTGGCCGTCCCGCCTTGCTGGTCCGCGCTAGGCCGCGAGCAGTTCCTTGTTGTTCGACCCGTAGTCGAGGCCGCTTGTCGGGCTGGTGACGTAGTAGTCGTTGAGCAGGCGCAAGACTTCCGTTTCCTGGCCGTCCTCCCAATGGAGGTGGGGTTTTCCGTCGGCGCCCTCGGTGACTTTGATGCCGAGGCGGAAACGGTCAATGCTGCCCTTGATGCTCTGAAGGCTGTACTTCTTGAGATGGCCGCGTTTGGTAATGCCCCGCAGACGCTTGATGTTGGCCTTGTTTGATAGGAGGCGGTCCTTCAATTCATCGAAGTCTTCGATAGGGATGTGGTTCTGGTGGACGTCGTCCAAGGTGGTGGCGGCCACGGCCTTGAGATCGTCGTAGTAGTGGAACATGGTCTCGAAGGAGCGAGTGCCGAAGATGTACAGGTGCCCCTGGTAAAGGGCGCATGTGAACTCGGCGCTGAAGGTTACTGGAACTGACTCCGAGTCGACCAGCACGAACTGGTTCTTCTTGAGCACGGCCTGGATTCCCTCGGCTGGCTTGAGCCGCTGGCCAATGGGCATCGCGCGATAGAATCGGATGAGGCGACCTTTCTTGTCGCGGCCCTGGAGAGCGTAGTAGGATAGCCGACCATTGCCCCGCTCATTCTCCTTGAATTCCGCCAAACCGGCGGTGTTCTCTGTGATGCTGTTGACGACCGCTTCAATCACGCCGTCGTCCTCGACCTTGATGAAGCGTGGTTCGTCTTCATCGGCGTCGAAGCCGGCATCATAGCCACGAAGATGTTGCGTCGGGCCGATGGCTTGCAGTGCCTGAAGGCGCTCTACGCATGAAGTAGCCAAGCGTTCGATGAGCTTCGTGCTGGAGTTCAACCGACGGATGTAGAACGGGGCGCTCTCGTTCTCCTTGTGGCGGCTGCCGAAGACCAGTTCGGGTTGGTCGAGCGACTCAAGGGCGTAGAGTTCCTGCAGAACCTGCTTTTCGGTCATCCTTTACCGTCCAGTGGAGGAAACTGTCCGCCAGCGTCACGACTCGCAAGCGTTCCCCCTTCTTGAGGCGTTTCTCCCTGGTCAGCACCGTGTGCTCAACGCCATCGCTGTCCTTGACCTCGAAGATGTGCCGGCCCATCGCCAAGATTACCGGATTGACGTGGATGAGATTCGCCGCGACTTGCGTGAAGCCGATACTCAAGAAGACGATGAACATCGCCCACAGTTTTGCATTGCTGGCGAAATCGAGGTCGATGAACGGGACAAGATAGCCCAACAGGTAGGGCATGACGTCGCCGTCCTTGTTGGTGACCTCGGCGACAGTCAGCGATGCAGGCGCAGTAGTCTTCGTGTAGGCATGGATGAGTACGATGCTGACCAAGCTGACGAGACCAATGACGGTGGGAACGAGCGACCAGTACGCGAAGCGGCTCCAGCCTAAGATTGCCAAGATGAGATACATGGGAAGATAGCCGGCGAGGAACAGAAGGAAGCGCGCGACCCAGCCTATCATGTGGTCACCCCAGCTTCGCAACGGGACGGCTCGTCGGCCTGACAATCAGTAGTATTGCCTGACATAGCCGTAGGCCTTCTCGAATAGTTCCGCGTCTTGGTGCAGCTTGAACTTGAACAGGGTCTTGCGCAGTGCCAGCTTGACCTCCCGTTCGCCGCCGTGAGTGTTCTGCCAGCCGTCGAACCGCACGACCTTCACGATGGCGTCTATGTCGTTGACGACGCGCTCGACCATGATGGGCGTCTTGTCGTTCTTCACGGTCTCGAACAAGTCGGTCAATGCAGCCTTCCCGCGGTCCTCGGCAACCTCCGGCGGCGTTTCCTTCTCAACTTCTAGGAGGTCTCGGGCAAGCTGGAGGAGATCCTTCAGGAAGTCCACGCTGTTGAGCAAGCCTTGCTCGTGGCGTTCCTTCAGGGCATCAAGGCGCTCGGCGAGCGGCTTGTACTTTGGATCGTCCGCGTGCTTGCGCAGGCGGCGCGAGATGAGGATTGCGATGGTCTTGTCCCCCTTAGTGTTGGGAGTTTTGATGACGGCTTCCAGCAGGTCGGCATCCAGCACCAAAGTCTCTAGGTCGTCCCGGAAGGTCTCAACATGGACGTTTTCGTGAATCAGCTCGATGGTCTTCGCCCCAAGTGCGTGCCAGAGGAGGCGCCCGTGCCCGCTAGACGGCTGGACCGACTGGTAGACTTGCGATAGCCAACGGTAGTCTACTTCATGGGGCTTGAGGGAGGAGTCGGGTGAAAGTGATTCCCAGATCTTCCCGAGGGCGGTGTATTCGGCAGCGAAGCTATCCTTTGTGTCGTTGCCCCGCAGACACTCCTGCGCGGCAATGAGCCCCTCATAGCCCGCCAGGTTGCGGTCCACACCCACGAAGAATGACAGACACTTCTGCATGGCGGGGCCAAGCGCTCCCTTCAGCGCTTCGATGTTGCTGATGACTTTCGCCACGCTCTTGTCGTCGAACTCCAATGCCTTGGAGACGTCGTCGAAGACGCCGATGTAGTCCACGATGAGGCCGTGAGTCTTCTGCTCGGTGTACGTGCGGTTGACACGGCAGATGGCTTGCAGTAGCGTGTGGTCCTTCAGTGTCTTGTCGAGGTACATCGCCTGGAGAATGGGTGCATCGAAGCCCGTGAGCAGCTTCGAGGTCACAATCAGGAGCTTGAGCGGGTCTTTCGGGTCCCGGAACCGGTCGAGGATTTTCTCCTCCTCGTCACGCGACCGATCGAACTTCTTGAAGTCGGGTTCGCCTGAGTTGACCGTCATGACGATTTCGCTGGCCTGCTCGGGCAGCAGCTTGTCGATCTCCTTCTTGTACGCAAGGCAGGACGCGCGGTCGAAGGTGACGACCATTCCCTTGAAGCCGTTCGGCTCGACCTTGGAGACGTAGTGCTCCACGATGTCCTTGCAGACCTGCGCGACGCGGTCAGGCGCCTTCACGAGAACGGCAATCTTGGCGGCGGCCTTGCCAAGCTGGTTCTTGTCCAGGTCCGACAAGCCGCCTGTCAGTTCCTCGTAAGCGGCTTCGATGGCGTCCTTGTTGATGCGCAGTTGGAGGAGACGCGGCTCGAAGTGGAGTTCCAACGTCGCCTTGTCGCGGACCGATTCCTCGAAACCGTAGCGGCTCATGTAGCCATGTTTGTCCTCTTCGGCGCCGAAGGCGTAGAACGTGTTGCGGTCCGCCCGATTGATGGGCGTCCCGGTAAGGCCGAACAAGAATGCATTGGGCAATGCATCGCGCATCTTGCGCCCGAGGTCACCTTCCTGAGTGCGGTGGGCCTCGTCGACCAGGACGATGATGTTGCTGCGGTCGTTGAGAACACCGCTGGCCTCGCCGAACTTGAAAATCGTCGTGATGAGGATTTTCCGGACGTCCTGGGACAGCAGCCGCTGCAGTTTCTCCCGCGTGTCCGCCTTCTCCAAGTTGGGAATGTCCGCAGCGGTGAAAGTGCCGGTGATCTGCGTGTCGAGGTCGATGCGGTCGACGACGATCAGCACGGTGGGATTCTTCAGTCCGGCATGCGAGCGCAGCTTCTGCGCAGCGAATACCATCAGGAGCGACTTGCCCGAGCCTTGGAAGTGCCAAATCAGACCCTTCCTTGGCGTTCCCGCAACGACGCGCTCCACAAGTTGGTTGGTCGCCTCGTACTGTTGGTAGCGGCAGATAATCTTGGACCGCTGCTTCTTCTTGTGGGTGGCAAAGAGCGTGAAGTTCTGTAGAATGTCGAGGACAACGTGGGGCCGGAGCATGCTCTCGGCCGCCCGGCGCACAGTCTGCATTGGGTGTTCAAGGGTGCTCGGCTTTTCGGCGAGATTCCACGGCCCCCAGTCCTTGACTGGCAAGCCGATGGAACCGTAGTGGTATTCCTTGCCTTCCGTCGCAACGGAGAACACGTTGCAGGCGAAAAGTTCGGGGACATACCTTTCGTAGTTCTCGTGGACCTGAAGCGCGCCATCGACCCAGCTTGTGGCTTGGCGGACGGGGGTTTTGGCTTCGATGATGACGAGTGGCAGTCCATTGACCAGAAGCACGACGTCGGCGCGTCGTTCCTCGGCCCCTGCGCGAAAGGTGTACTGGTTCGTGACGACGAACTGGTTGTTCTCCAGGTGCTCGAAGTCGATGAGCCGGACGGGAGTGTGCTCGTTGCGCTCGCCGAACGGCATGGTCTTCTCACCCCGCATCCATGCGGTCATTTCCTCGTTGGCGCGCACCAAGCCGTCGCTGCGAACGGACAGGATGATGGCTCGGAGACGGTAAAGGACCTCATCGGTCCGATCGGGCTGGGCGGCAATTTCGGGGTTTAGCCGGATGAGCGCGTCGCGAACCCATTTTTCGACGAGCGGTTCTTGCGGCTGGCGCGGGACCTTCTCGGGCGCGAGGAATGCCCATTTCGACTTAGCACCGACCCTCGCAACCAGGTCGCAGATCATCTGCTCGACGGTGTTCGCTTCGTTGAAGGTCATGTTGCAAACTCCTTCTCCAAGATGGCCGATTTCAAAGACTTCAATTGCTGCAGGCGCAGTCGACATGCAGTCAGGCCATCCTGCATTTCCTGCAGAAGGGATACGCATCGCTGCTGCTCGGAAAGTGGGGGGAAAGGAAGTCTGAGAGCCGCCAATTTTTCCTGGGGCAAATGAAGGATTGTGCCTCCCGCGGCCACGCGACTTAGAACGCCATTTTGGGAACACGCCTTCAGATAATGCATGAAGAAACGGGTATCCGCTTCGGCGTGCGGGCGCAGCCGGTGAAGTGCCTTCTGAAAGTAGATGTCGCCCTGCTGACCAGACCACACCGCTGCGCGGCCTATCTCCCCCCCTTCGCAAACGAGGAGGTCACCAGCTTTCAGCGAGAATTTCTCGCGCTCGCGCTTGTCAAAACTCATTCGAGGGAGATCCTCTAGCGAGAATGTTCCCCATAGCACGTTGTTGTTCTTGATGTATCGTGCCTGGTTGTTTCCTTCGCGTGATTCCTTGGAACTCATTTTTCCCAACTGAAGGGAAAACATCTCGTCCACTCGGCGCCACCTCCAGGTTTTCTGCCCGAATCCCCGAGAGATTCCGTTGGGAGGTTCTTGTCCAACGGCGCAATCGAACATCCGGGCCAACGCTGACTTGTACATGGCTTCAGCAGCCACGCACAATTCTTCCATGCGTTCAATGGCTCGTTCGCATGTTGCCAGGATTTCGACGGTGTGCTGTTGCTCGGCGAGATCGGGGACCTCAAATTCCTCTTTCAGGAGTGCGGACAGGTTTACCGTCTTCGACAAAGACCCCACAGAGAACTTGTCTGCGCGCCCCATGAAGGCGTTGGATTGCAAGAAGAAGGCGAGGTATGCTGGGAGTACGTTTGCGGGCTTCGCGCGAAATACTAGGCTATGCCCGGACGCAACCCCGGCGAACTCCGCCAAGCCGACCTTGCGTTGTTCAATTCCCCGGCGAGCTAGGATCACATCCCCTGGTTCGAAAAATCGAAGATCACTATTGGCGCCCACATCGTCTGGTGACCCCCAGCGACGGATCTTGAGACTGTTTGAATCAAGGTGCTCAAGGCCGACGTAACGTTCGACGCCCGACTCTTCAGCCACCCACCCACGCGCTTTACGGGTGGCGCCGGCGCTGCTGACCATTTCACCAAATCGAAGTTGGCGGCGGCCCCTGGCTTTCATTTTGCGTCCCCCTTGCCAAATGCCGCTCCGAGCGTCCGGACGAGCGCGTCCGTCTGTCGCCAAAACGCCTGTCCTTCGGACCTATAGTTGCTCCAAATTCGGGGAAGGCTCTGATCTTCGCGGATGGATTGGACCGCGGAAGGCGCTTCCTTCACATAGAGGGGAATGGACAGACTGTAGTTGTGGGCTGCTACTTCATCAAGAGTGGCGACCCCAGCGAATCCCCGCTCGTCTTCGAAATGGTCGTATGAATCCCGGATGCGCTCTTGGTGTTTCGTCGTAAGGTAGCTTGACGCCTGGTCAACCGCGATCTCATTCACGGCGTCAACAAACAGGATCTTGCCCCTGTGGTCGGCGTGCTTAACCATGCGGCAAAAAACTACGCAAGACTGCATTGCGGAATTGTAGAACAGATTTGGTCCCAAGCCGACCACGCATTCAACCAAATCAGCCTCGACCAATCGACGACGCATTTCCTGTTCTTCTCGTCGAAAAAGAACCCCGTGTGGGAAGAGGACCGCACAACGTCCGGTCTTGGGATTCATGCTAGCGATGATGTGCTGCCAGAAGGCGTAGTCTGCGCGTCCCTGCGGGGGCGTGCCGAACTTGTTCCGACCCCATTTGTCGCTGGCGAACGCCTCACGGTCCCATTGCTTGATGCTGTAGGGCGGGTTCGCGAAGACGACGTCGAATTTCTGCAGCTTGTCGCCCTTGACGAACTTGGGGTCGCTGAGGGTGTCGCCGCGCTGAATGTCGAATTCCTCGATGCCGTGCAGGAAGCAGTTCATGCGAGCAATGCTACTCGTCATGAGGTTGCGCTCTTGGCCGTAGAGCTTGACGTTTCGCCACTCCTTGCCCTGGTTCTTTAGGTGGGCGACCGCGCTTAGGAGCATGCCGCCGCTGCCGCAGGTCGGGTCGTAGATGCTCTCGCCGGGTTGCGGCTGGAGCATCTCGGTCATGAGATGGACCACGGTGCGGTTGGTGTAGAACTCGGCAGCGGTATGGCCCGAGTCGTCGGCGAACTTCTTGATGAGGTACTCGTACCCGTTGCCCAATTCGTCTTCGGGCAGGTCGGCGAGCTTTAGTTGGAGGCTGCTGAAGTGCTCGATGAGGTCCCGCAGCATCGCGTCCGAGAGGCGGTCCTTGTTCGTCCATTGCGCATCCCCGAAGATGCCTGCAAGTTTGTCGGGGTTAGCGACTTCGATGTCGCGCATGGCCTTCTGGATTGCGCGACCCATGTCCTTTGTCGTCTCGCGTACATCGCTCCAATGCGCCCCATCGGGCACTTGGAAGCGGTGGTTCTCAGGAAGCATCGCGGCTTCTTCGTCGCCGTCGTAGGCTTCCATTGCGGCGACGACTTCTTCGTCGTAGACGTCGCTCAGGCGCTTGAAGAATAGGAGCGGGAAGATGAACTGCTTGTAGTCGCCAGCGTCGATTGTGCCGCGTAGTCGCGTGGCGGCTCCCCAAAGGTAGGATTCGAGCTGCTGCTGCGTGATGCGTGTCACTTGAGGAACCCCTCCTTCTGCAAGAGCGCAATGAGCTTGTCCTCTGCCTCGAAGGCGGCTTGAGCGGCGGTCTTGAGACGCTTCATGGCCTGCTCGACGGAAACAGTTTCCTCAGTTGCCTTGGGTTCGACGTAGCCAGGGATGTTGAGATTGTACTCCTTCGAGGCCAACTCGGTCATCGGCACGACGCGCGCAATGCCCTCGACATCCGCGAATTCATCGTACCAAGCGACGATCCGTGCGACCTGATCCGGCGTGAGTTCGTTCTGCGCGCGGCCTGCCTTGAACTCCTTCGAGGCGTCGATGAAGAGGACCTTGCCCTTTCGCGCGGGCGGTTTGCGGTTGCGCAAGACGATAACACATGCCGCGAGCCCGGTTCCATAGAACAGGTTCGGACCAAGCCCGATGACAGCTTCGATGAGATCCAATTCTATGAGCTTCTGGCGAATCTTGCCCTCCTTACCCATTCGGAAGAGCGCACCATGCGGGAGCACGACGGCCATGCGGCCGGTCTTGACGGCCATGGACTTGACCATGTGCTGGACCCAAGCATAGTCTCCGCTGCGGTCCGGGGGCATGCCGGCGAAGTTGCGTGCGAAGGGATCGTCGGCCCAGACTTCCTCGCCCCACTTTTCCAGCGAAAATGGTGGATTGGCGATTACGCAGTCGAACGTGCTGAGTTCATCATCCAAGAAGAAAGCGGGGTGCCGCAGCGTGTCGCCACGCACGATCTTGAAGTCCTCAATGCCGTGGAGGAAGAGATTCATTCGCGCGATGGCGGACGTCGTGAGGTTCTTTTCCTGGCCGAAAAGGTGACCGCGCAACCGTTTGGCGTCCCCGTGCTTGTCGATGACGTGTTGGACCGCGCCGAGCAACATGCCGCCGGTTCCACAAGCGGGGTCGTAGATGGTCTCGTTGGCCTTGGGATCAAGAATATCGACCATCATCCGCACGACGCTGCGCGGGGTGTAAAATTCGCCAGCCTTCTTGTTCTGTGCGTCCGCGAACTTCTTGATGAGGTACTCGTAGGAGTCGCCCATGACGTCGCTTCCAACGGCATTGTTGCCGAGCGAGAGCTGGGAAAAGTGTTCGATGAGGTCCTTGAGAAGAGCGTCGGAGAGCCGTTCCTTGTTGGACCATTGGGCGTCGCCGAAAACGCCGTAGAGTGTCTCTGGATTGGCCTTCTCGATTTCCCGAAGTGCCTTCTGGAGCGCAGCACCGACATTTGTGGATCGTTCACGGACATCGCTCCAGTGGCATCCCTCGGGAATCTGGAAGCGGTGCGACTCTGGGAACAGTTCGACCTCCTCGGTTCCAAGTTCCTCCACTAAGGCTTGATGTTCCTCGTCCCAGACGTCGCAGATGCGCTTGAAGAACAGCAGCGGGAAGATGTAGGTCTTGAAGTCCGCCGCGTCGACGGGGCCGCGAAGGATGTTGGCGGCCTCCCAAAGGTGGGATTCAAGCGCGACTACTGGCGCGGGCGAAGCCTTCGGCTGCTCGACGCGCTCCACGGTTGCTTGGCCCTTCGGACGCCTTCCCATGTCTGGAACCTTGTGACGGCTGCTTCCGTCATGCCCCGAGGAGGCTTTGCCGGTTATATACGCCCGGATTGCCCGTCGGGAGGTCATGCCAGTCGCCTCGTTTTGCTGCGCTGCACCGTCATCGTGCTGTGCAGCACGTCGAGGGGCGTCCACGTCGTCCGCGTGAGGACTCGGGCGCCTTCCGTGAAGTCGATCTCCACCTGCTGGTCCATCGAGAGGAGGACGAGCCGGGCGAGGTTGTAGGCGATGCACATGCACAAGATTTCATTGACCTGCGCCACGGGGTCGCGGCTGTAGATTTGGTCGCCGAGGAACGCCTTGAAGGCGTGGTTGCCCGCCTCGGCGTTCGACCGACGATTCGCCTTGGCCGCATAGCCTTCCGGGTCAATGCGCGCTTGGTGCACGGTGCGCTTGTAGGCCGAGTTTTCGCGGCTTGATGGACCGGGGTTGGCGTTCTTCTTCAGTTTGATTTGTGCCTCGATGCCGTGGGCGCGGGCGTACTCGAAGATGTAGTTCGCGACGTAGGCCTTGTCGCCACCCAATTCCTTCACGTCCAGCATGACGAGGGCGCGCTCCAGCAGCGGCAAGAGCCACGGCGCCTCCCCAAACGGTCCCTGTTGCGCATAGCACCCACCGATGAGGGTGTAGCGGTAAGTCCAGAGGAACTCGGCGTAGGTCCACTCGTGCTCGCGCCACTCCTTGCGCACCTGGTATTTCTCTTCGAAGAACGCCGTGAACCGTTGCTCGGTCAGGCCCGTGCCGTCCGGATGCACGAGAGCCTCGTAGGGTCGCGCCGGCCACAGTGTCAGCAGCAGGAGTTTCTCTAGGTACTCGCGCGTCGAGGGTGCAATGAGGAACCGGCTCAGACTGCTGCGGCTGATGCCGCCGTAGGGGTTGTGCGCCCGATGATTGGGCGTCTGCATCAGCCCCGAGTTGGCGTTCAAGTTCATGCGCTCGGCGACCCGAATCACAGCCTGGTAGACCTGCGGGTAGAGTGGCTTGAACGGACGGCCACGCTTGCTCAGGTCCGGCTTCGGTTCGATGACCGGAAGTCCCGCGCGCAGCAAGCGGGCCAGATACTCGGGCAGGAGCGCAGGAACTTGCTGCCAGGCGCGGGCTTCGAGGCCGTGGTCGCGCGGCTCGTTGCCCTTCTTGTAGACCTGGGCGGCCGTGTTCGGGAGCTGCTCCAACCCCTCGTAGATGAGGACAGCGAGGATGTGGCTGCACGGTTGGTCCTGGGAATTGGTGGGGTCGCTGCGGCACCGGAACGCGTCGCCGACGCGGTAGACCTTGACGCGGCGGCTTGGCGTGCGGAGGCTGATGACTTGCCAGTGGTCGGGGTCGATGCGGTGGACTGCGTCCTCGTGGTCCAGGATGCGCAGCGTGTTCGCCACGAGGGTCCGGGGTAGTCGGTCGATCAAATGCGCAGCCCCCGGTAGCCGAGCACGGAATCCCAATACGGGTCGCCGGTCGTCAAGCGCGGAGCACCCGGCTGGATGCGGGCTGCGTCGATGATGTAGGGCTGGGGCGGCGGCGCGTTGGCTCCCTTGAGTTGCTGAACGACGAAGTAGAGCGCCAAGCCGGAAAGCGCGAAGAAGATGAACACCACAACGCCGCGCCCGAGCTTGCCCATCGCGGGCGGCGGTGGCGTCGCGGCCAACGATTGCGCGATGGCCGAGAGGCCCGCAGGGGCGGATGCGATGCGCGCATCGGCTCGAATCGCCTGCCCGCATCGCTCAGGCGCCCGCCTCGTCTGCCCACCCTGGGCCGCCCGCCTGCCCGCCTGGCCCCCGGTGGCCCCCACCAGTTGGCCCCCCAGTTTGGGGGTCTCAAGGCTGAAGGCTGAACCCCCGTTTTCCCCTGTTGCGAGCCTTCAGACCCCAGCCCTCGGCCCCCAGCGCTGGGGCTGGCGCGAGGGCTCAAGGCCAGGGCTGAAGGCGCCTCGCATGCCGCCTCGCGCCCGGGCGGGCGAGGCGATGCGCCCGCCTCGCCTCCCCCCAGGCAAAGCGAGCGATGCGCCTGCATCCACGCGACCCGCTGGCGCCGAGGCCTGCCAGTATTTACACGTCGACATGCGCTGGCCCGCCCATGGAAGAAATCGCCACGACGTACGAGATCTTGCACGCACTTGCAGGCCAGGCGCTGGAAGCCTCAAACAAGGGCCATGACGACAAGAAACTGGCCGAAGCCGCAGGCGCCATGGAGGCCTGGCGGCGACTCGTCACGAGCAAGGTGGACGTCGTCACCCGCGTCGGATTCAACACCGTGCAGGGAACCCCTTACGTCCTCAGCGGATGGCCCGTGAACCGAATCCACGTGTGGCAGGACTACCAGCGAATGGAACTCCAGATGAACTGGCTCGTACAGCGAGAGCAAGCCGGAAAAGTGACCATAAACATCACCGGGAGCCACAACAACGTGGCCACGGGCAACCACAACAAACAGGGGGCCACGATTTGACGAACGTTCGCATCGACGGCAACAACAACCAGGTCGCCACGGGGCACGGCAACGTCCAGGGCGACGGGAACGCGGTCGTTTCGGGCGTCGCCAATCGGGTGGGCGCCGGAAGCCGGAAGCTCAGCATCCGCATCAAGGTGGCAATCGCCGTGAGCATCAGTATTGCCCTATGCATCACGGCGTACGTCTGGTGGACCCTCCAACAGTAGGCCCCTTCCCACTATGCTGGGCCGTCCGTCCCGCCAATCGAAGGGCTGTCCAGCATCACGGGACGCAGCCGTCGCCGAGGCTACGCGTTCAGGCGGTGTTCGCGAAGGGCAACTCCAGGTGGATCGCCCCGAGGATGACCGCGCCGGGCTCGCGTTCGGAATTGTGCGCGAACTGCGGGTCCGCGTTGGACGCGACGAGTTGGAGCGTGTCGCCCGCGCGCAACCGGATGGCGACGCCTCCGAGGTCGAAGGCGAAGGATTGCGTCGCGAGCGGGTCGCCCTTGAGCCGCCAGGGCGTCACTTGGGAGTCTGCGATGCGCTCGTGGCCCAGCGTGTCCTTGACGACGAGCTTCCAGTAGACGATGGCGTCCGGAGCGGCGCTTTGGGCGGTTCCTTTGAGCTTCGGGATGCCGGCGATGACGGACTCCTGGTCGACCGTGAGCACGTTGAAGGTCACGTTCGGGGCGGCGGCGCCTTGCGCGAGGATGGACCCCGCGGCGAAGTCGTAGGCGCGGGCACTCGTTGCGGGCAGCGGGAACGAGGGGCCCGAGATGCTCGTCCCATCGTCGATGGCAAGGCACACCTCGGGCTTCGGCGCGCCGCCCTTGCGTTGCAGGTAGTGTTGGAACCAGGCGATGGCGAGCGACTCGTACGTGCCGCAGGGCGTGCGGCCCGTCGGCGGTTGCAGGCCGATGGGCGTCGGGGCGGGGATCGGGATCGTGCCCTGCGTGTTGAGGATGTGGCCGCGCAGGTGGGTGACGAGAGAGACTGGCGCGCCCGTGGCCTTGACGAGTTCGTAGTTGGCGGCCGCCTGGTTGAAGTTGAACAGCGTGTCCGGCATGCCCTGGACGAGGAGCGTCGGGACGGCGATCTTGCCGGGATACGTCTTGGGGCTGCTCTGGATGAACTGGGACTCGATGTCGGGCGTCCCCGGCACGCTTCCATCGGGGATCTTGTTGGCCACCTGCAGGTAGGCGAAGGCCTGGTCAATCGTGGGATGGAGCCTCGCGTTGGCCTTGCCGCCTCCGTAGAGAAGATCCACCCAGGCGGACTTGGGCGCGCCGTTGGGCACGAGGGCCTGGGGCAGGTCGTTCCACGTGATCTCCGGCACGATGGCGTCGAGGCGCGAGTCGAGGGCGGCGGTCAGGAGTTGGTAGCCGCCGCCGTAGCTTCCGCCGATGGCGCCGATGCGGGGGTCGCCCGGAGCGTCCAGTTGGACCCAGGGGAGGCCGCTCGCGTACGTGATGACGTTGCGCACGTCCTGGATCTCGTAGTCGACGTGGTCCACGCGGGCCTCGCTTGTGAGGCGCGCCTCGCCGTGGCCGCGCATGTCGATGGAGATGACGCCGAAGCTGGCGTTCGTGTACTTGGCGAACGCTGCCGGGTCGGTCTCGCGCTTTCCCGCCCAACCGTGACTGTGAAGGATGACGGGGACCCGGTGGTCGGCGGTCGCGCTCAAGGGGCGGTAGACGGTGATGGGCACCGAATGGTTGCCGACGCTCGCCACCTCCTCGAACGACATCGCGCTTCCGGAAGGCTCGGCCTGCGGAGGCTTCGCAGTGTCAGAGAAGTGGAGGAACGAGGCCGCGAAGAGGGCGATGGGGACGAGGGAGATGAGGGCGCCGCGGAGCCAACCCATTCATTGGAAGATGACGGTTCGACCCTTTATCCGTTGTCCCAGGCGCGAGAAGGCGAATGGTCATTGGGGCGCCACCCCACCGACCCCTCGTGCTCAAAAAAGAACAATCGCGCCGTAGACCATGAGTCCCACTGAAACGACCATGCCGACGCGTAGGAAATTGAGTGTGAGCTTGTCGAATGTATCGTCACTCATCATTTCATCAACGATTCCAGCGGGCCCAAGCGCCAATCAGAGCCAGGTGAACGTATAGTAGATGCCGGCAACGATCACGGTGACCAAACAGAGCCGGACAATGTTCAACATGACGCGGTCGACGAGCTCTTGGTCCATGCTGACTTATCCGCCCCGTTTTCCCTTAAGGATTTCGGAATGAAAGCCGGCCCATGCAGCGACGAAGGTCCCGAGTATCCACAGATAGAACATTACCCGATCAGGGAATAGAATGTCGAGCGTGTTCAGTCCGAACTGAAGTGCGGCCACGAGGCCCACAAGTCGACCCACCTGGCGCACGGCCATGGGTCGGGTCTTCAGATTCTGGAAGTCGGGGCGGCGAGTGAACATCGGCTACGATTCGCCGCGTCGACCGGGGGTGCCATTCTATCGATTGGTAGTCGGGTTTTCCCAACTGCCGAGGACTCCCGATTACGCCGCGGGCTTCGGCGGTTCGGCGGCCTTCGCGGGCGGCGGGGGCGCCGGTTTCGGCGTCGCGCCCGGCGCGGCGGGCGGCTGGGGCGTCGCCTTCTTCTCAGGCGCGGCAGGCGCCGGCGGAGCGGGCGGTGCGACGGGCGTCTCCCAGCGCTTCTTCTGTTCCGCGCGCGCGGCCTCGGCGGCCTTGATCCGGTCGCGCAAGGCGGGGGGCACCTGGAACGTGCGGCCCGCGTCGTGCTCGAGTTGGGTGCGCCAGTCCTTGAAGACCTGGCTCAACGGGATGCGCGAGGGGCAGACCTCGTCGCCCACGGGCGCCTCGCTCGCGGCCGCCACGAGTTCGGCCACGCGCTTGGTCGGCTCGAGTTGGCCCTTGAGGTAGAGCCGCGCCCACCAGATGAGGCCGCTCGGGCTGCCGGCCTCGACGCCGACGGCCTCGCTCAAGGGGGACGCGTTGCGGCAGAACATGCACTGGCTGCAGGTGTAGACGGCCCAGTCGTGCTTCTTGCCGAAGGAACTGCCCTGGACGGCGCTGATGGCCTTGAACATGGCGGGGCGGGCCGCGCGGTCCTCGGCGGGCCGGTTGTACTTGAGGAGCGGCGCGAGCTTCGTCATCATCCAGACCATCGGCGTCGCGTTGAGGACGCGGTCGACGGTGGACATGGGCGCGCCTTCGGGCGAGGGCAGGGGCGGGATGCCGAGGAGGATGGCTTTCCCCCGCGGTCGCACGCCGATGATCTTGCCGGGGTTGAGGATGTTGTCGCGGTCGACGGCGCGCTTGAAGGCCTTGATGCGGCCGTAGCGTTGGGTGCCGAAGATGTGCGGTGCCTCGGCGGCGAGGTAGAGGCCGGGCGCGTACGCGCGGCCGCCGTTCTTCTTGGCGATCTTGACGAGGTTGATGCCGGCGGCGAAACCGAGCGGGTACTCGGGGCGGCGTTCGTCGTCGAGGGCGAAGGCGAGGAGCGTCACGTTGGCGCCCTGGATGATCGTGCCCTCCATCGAGAGGGGCGCGTAGTCGAAGCGCTCGTGCACCTCGGCCAGGACGTCGGGCATCTTGTGCAGCGGGAAGACGGCCTCGCCGGGGGCGATCGAGGGACCGAGGGCCTTGGCGCGCAGCGTGTTGAAGATCTCGCCCCAGTCGGCCTTCGCCGTGGCGTCCGGGAGCATCTTCCCGCCGGCCTTCTCGATCGTGGGCGCGAAGTCCGCCTTGACCTTCTCCCACTCGGG
>Ga0070694_100000014_pt1 | contig 84368 bp, 79 predicted proteins | sample KBSK1251metaG_FD_65470 | JGI IMG/M metagenome (GOLD analysis project Ga0070694, IMG submission 65470) | Corn, switchgrass and miscanthus rhizosphere microbial communities from Kellogg Biological Station, Michigan, USA - KBS K1-25-1 metaG | ecosystem: Host-associated > Plants > Roots >...
GGGCATCTTGCGGTGGAGTCCGCCCATCTGGCGCATGTCGTTGTGGTGGTGCATGCCGAGGATGACGGATCCGGCGCCCAGGAAGAGGAGGGCCTTGAAGAACGCGTGGTTCATGAGGTGGAAGACGCCCGCCGTGTACCCGGCCGAGTCGCCCATGTGGGCGGCCAGGAGCCCGCCCGCGCCCAGGGCGAGGAACATGTAGCCGAGTTGGCTGAGCGTCGAATAGGCGAGGACGCGCTTGATGTCCACCTGGACGAGCGCCATCGTGGCGGCCATGAACGCCGTGACGGTGCCGAGGACCGCGATGACGAGGAAGACGTCCGGGGTGTGGATGAAGAGGGGGTAGCTGCGGGCGACGAGGAAGACGCCCGCCTTGACCATCGTGGCGGCGTGGATGAGGGCCGAGACGGTCGTCGGGCCCTCCATGGCGTCGGGGAGCCAGATGTGGAGCGGGAACTGGGCGCTCTTGCCGACGGCGCCGCCGAAGATGAAGAGGCTCGCGAGGAACATGAGGCCCTTGTTGGACTCGATGAGCGCCGTGTTCTCGAAGATGGCCCGGTAGCTGAAGCTGCCGAACACCTTGTAGAGGATGATCATGCCCAAGAGGAGGCTCACGTCGCCGATGCGCGTGACGAGGAAGGCCTTCTTGGCGGCGCTTGCCGCGCTCGGGCGCTCGAACCAGTACCCGATGAGGAGGTAGCTGCAGACGCCCATGATCTCCCACGACATGAACATGAGGAGGTAGTTGTCCGCGAGGACCGTGCCGAGCATGCCGCTGATGAAGAGGGCGATCTCGGCGTAGTATCGGGGGCGCCGGTCACCTTCCTCGCGCATGTAGCCGATCGAGTAGACGACGATGAGGAAGCTGAGGAAGCTCACGAGGAGCGACAGGAAGCCGGAGAGGTTGTCGACGAGGAGACCCATCTCGAACGCGTCGCCCGCGATGTTCATCCACGACGTGGAGAGCTCGGCGGGCGCGCCGACCGTGACGATCTCCCAGAACATGCCCGCACTCCAGAGGAGGCTCAGGCCGACCGCCGGGACGACGATCTCGGCGCCCCGGGCGGGCAGGCGCGTGCGCAGCCAGAGGACGAGGAGGAAGGCGAGGAAGGGCGCCAGCGGGACGATCCAGGCGTTGGTGAGGAAGAACGTCTCGGCCATGGTTTACCCCTTGAGGACGCTCGCGACCGTCACGTCGGCGGTGCCTTTCACGCGGTAGAGGTTGAGGAAGATGGCGATGCCGAGGGCCGCCTCGGCGGCCGCGATGGCGATGCCGAAGAGGACGAAGACGAGGCCGTCGTCGTTGCCGTGGTAGTTGGCGGAGGCCGCGAAGTTGATGTTGGCGGCGTTGAGGATGAGCTCGACGCACATGAGGATCTTGATGCCGTTGTGCGTGAGGGTGAGCCCGTACAGGCCAATCGTGGCCAGGGCGAGGCTCAGGGCGACGTAGGCGACGAGGGGGATCATCGGTTCTCCTCCTCGCCGCGCGGGATCTTCTGGCTCAGGTAGAGGGCGCCGATGAGGGCGGCCAGCAGGAGGACGCTGAGGAGTTCGAAGGCGAAGAGCCAGGGTCCGAAGAGGCCGTTCGCGAGGCCTTCGTACGTCTCGCGCTTGGCCGTCTCGCCCTGCCACTCGGGGATGCGGATGACGGCGAAGACGAGGCCCCCCAGGAGGACGAGGCAGAGGAGGCCCTTGGCCCATTCGTGCGCCATCTAGCGTTCCTCCTCTGCGCTGCCGTGGGTGAACATGATGGCGAAGAGGATGAGCGTGACGATGGCGCCGACGTAGACGAGGATCTGGACGACGAACAGGAACTCGGCCTGCAGCGTGAGGAAGACGGTGGCGACGCCGACGAGGGTGAGGGCGAGGAAGAGGGCGGACTGGAAGAGCTTGCGGCTCACGACGGTGGCGAGGGCGCCCACGAGGAGGACGGCGGCGACGAGGCTGAACGTGACGGTGTCGGCGTCCATCAGATGCGCTCCTTGTCGTTCTCGACGATGAGCTTGAGGCCCTTCTCGAACCGCGTCTGGACCTTCGTGCCGTCCATGCGGTCGATCTGGTCCTCGGTGAGTTGGAGCATGTCGGGCATGTAGACCATGTCCTTGCGCGTGCGGGAGAGCTCGTACTCGGGGGTCATGTGGATGGCGCCCGTGGGGCACGCCTCCTCGCAGAGGGCGCAGTAGAGGCAACGCGCGACCTCGACGGCGGGGAAGATGTTGCGCTTGTTCGGGAACTTCTTCGCCATGTCCTCCGACTTGGCGTAGTCGAAGTCCTGGTCGACCATGAAGCAGGTCCCGTTGGGGCACGCCTGGGCGCAGAGCGTGCAGCCGATGCAGAGGTCCAGTTCGAGCCCGATGCGGCCGCGGTACCGCTCCGAGACGGGCCGCCGGACCTCGGGGTATTCGAACGTGACGGGCCGCCGGAAGAAGACGCGCAGCGTCGTCTTGAGGCCGGTGCCGATGGCCGCAAGCGGGGCGCGGCGTCGCCGGGACGGGTCGCGGATGTTGGCCGGGACGGTGAGGGGGTTCGGCATCGGGCGCGCCCTGCGGGGCGCGGGCGTCGCCGTCGCCGCCGGCGTCACGGGGCTCGCGGGGGCATCAGCCAAGGAAGAACCACCTCACGAAGGCCGCGATGACGAGGTTGAGGAGCGCGAGGGGGAACATGACCTTCCACGCGACGTTGAGGTACTGGTCGACGCGCACGCGGGGCAGCGTGAGCCAGAGCCAGAAGATGACGAAGCACACGAAGACCGTCTTGAGAAGGAACCAGACGAGTCCGTCGCCGAGGATCCACGCGATGGGGTCGGGCACGGGGACGGCCGGCAGCGGGCCGAACCCGAGGATGGTCGTGCCATGCAAGTCGCCGAGGGGGCTCAACCAGCCGCCCAGGAAGAGGGTCGAGACGAGGGCGCCGATGAAGAGGATGTTCGCGAAGAGGACGACGTAGAACAATCCGAACCGCATGCCCGAGTATTCCGTCGAGTAGCCCGCGACGAGTTCGGATTCGGCCTCGGGAAGGTCCGTGGGGACGAGGCCCGCCTTCGCGAGGGCGGCGGCGAAGAAGATGAACAGCCCAAGGATCTGGGGGACGAAGAACCACACCTGGCGTTGGGCCATGACGATCTCGTTCGTGTTGGGGGAGCCCGTGAGGAGGATGACGCCGACGACGGCGAGCACCATCGGGATCTCGTAGCTGAAGTCGAGGGCGGCGGCGCGCACGCCGCCGTAGATGGCGTACTTGTTGTTGCTCGCCCAGCCCGCGGTGATCTCCGCGAGGGGGCTCAGGGCACTGATGCCGACGACGAAGAGTATGCCGGCGCCGATGTTGCTGAAGATGAGGTCGCCCGACCACGGGATGGGGGCGAAAGCCATCACGAAGGGCGCGATGGCGAGGTAGGGGGCGAGGCGGAAGAGTTTGCGGTCGACGCGGGCCGGGATGATGTCTTCCTTGCTGATGAGCTTGAGGCCGTCCGCGACGAGTTGGAAGAGGCCGAACGGGCCCACGCGGTTGGGGCCGATGCGTTGGGTGATGAAGGCGAACATGCGGCGGAAGACGAGCGTGAAGAGGCCGCCCGTCGTGAGCACGATGCTGAAGATGAGGACGCTCCCGATGAGCCAGACGAGGAGCTGGGCCAACCATCGCGGGCTGTCGAGGCCGGCGACGCCCGCCACGGCGTCCAGGACGCTGTCGGTCACTGCCACCGCATCAAAGAGGGCCATGGGTCACCGGTCCACGTCGCCGAGCACGATGTCGATGGAGCCGAGGGTCGCGATGAGGTCGGGGATCTTGCTCCCGACGCACATCTCCCGCAGCGGCGCGAGGTTGACGAAGCTGGGGCCGCGGATGCGCACGCGGTACGGCTTCATCGTACCGTCGGAGACCACGTAGTAACCGAGTTCGCCCTTGGCGCTCTCGATGCGCGTGTACGTCTCGCCCTTGCGGGGCTTGACGCGCAGTTGCTTGCTGCCCTCGACGCGCGCGTCGACGATGGGGCCCTCGGGGATGCGCTTGCACGCCTGGTCGACGATGCGGGCGGTCTCCCGCAGCTCCTGCAGGCGCACGAGGAGGCGGGCGTAGACGTCGCCCGTGTCGGCGATGGGGATGTCGAAGTCGAACTGGTCGTAGACGGAGTAGGGTTGGTAACGGCGCAGGTCGAAGCCGATGCCGCTGGCGCGCGCCATGGGTCCCGTCACGCCGTAACTGACCGCGCGGTCCTTCGGCAGGACGCCGACCCCGATCATGCGGGCGCGCACGATGTCGTTCTGGACGAGGAGGTCCTCGAGTTCTTGGATCTTGAGCGGAAGCTCGGCCATGTAGTCCTGGACGCGCTTCAACCAGCCGGGCGGCGCGTCGAACTTGACGCCGCCGAAGCGGACGTAGTTCGTGTGCATGCGCACGCCCGCAAGCTGTTCGAGGAACTCGAGGACGCGTTCACGTTCGCGCCAGCACCACCAGAAGGGTGAGATCGCGCCGAGGTCGAGTCCCATCGTGCCGACCCAGAGGAGGTGGTTGCCGATGCGGTTGAGTTCGCCGTGCAGGACGCGCAGGTACTCGGCGCGCTCGGGCACCTGGTAGTCGAGCAGTTGCTCGACGGCGAGGATGTAGCCCCACTCGTTGAGGCCGGGCGCGTTGTAGTCCATGCGGTCGGTGATGGGGGCGAACTTGAGGTAGACGGCGAACTCGGCGAGCTTCTCCTTGCTGCGGTGGAGGTAGCCGAGGATGGGCTCGACGTCCTCGACGATCTCGCCGTTGAGGGTGAGCTTGAGCCGAAGCACGCCGTGCGTCGAGGGGTGCTGGGGGCCCATGTTGATCTCGAGGAACTGTTGTTCCTTGCCGGCGCCGTTCTTGGCGGGCGTGGCGCTCAAGGCCGGGGCCATTACCACGCGCCCTCCCGGGGTTCGGCGTAGACGTGGTCCTCGCCGGTCTTGGCGTCGAGGGCCACGTACTGTTCCTTCTTCCACTCGTAGTCCTTGCGCAGAGGGTGGCCGCGCCACTCGTCGGGCAGGAGGATGCGCTTGAGGTTGGGGTGGCCTTCGAACGTGATGCCCATGAGGTCGTAGTTCTCGCGCTCGTGCCAGTCGGCCGTCGCCCACAGGCCCGTGAGGCTCGCGATCTTGGCGTCCTTGGATTCGAGGCGCACCTTGATCTCCAAGGGCACGTTCTTCGCGTACGACCAGAGGTTGTAGACGGCCTCGAGGTGCGTCTTCCAGTCGATGCCAGTGATGAGGGCGAGGTGCTCGAACTTGCGCTCCGCCTGCAAGAACTCCATGACGGGCACGAGCAGGAGCTTGTCGGTGAGCTGGAGCGTCGGAATCTTGGGGTCCGTGTCCTCCAGTTGCGTGAAGGCGCCGGGGAACTTCTCCAGGAGGGCCTTCACGTCGTCCGTCATCGTCTTGGGCCGGGGCGGCGCCGGCACGGCGGCGGGTTTGGGCGCGGCGGGTGACCCCGCACTGGCGGCCGCCGCAGCGGGCTTGCCCGGCTCAGCGGCGGGCGCCGCCTGCTTGGCCGGCTCGGGCTTGCCCTCCGTCTTGGCCGCGGGCGGCTTCGTCGGCGTCGTGCCGTCGGTGGGTTTCCGCGTCTCGTCCGCCAACCAGTTCACCCCTTGAGCCCGAGTTGGATGGGCGGGTCCTCGCGGCGGATCTTCTCCTGCAGGACCATGAGGCCCTCGAGCAGCGCGTCGGGGCGCGGCGGGCAACCCGGCACGTAGACGTCGACCGGGATGATCTTGTCCACGCCCTTGACGACGTTGTACGAGTCCTGGTAGGGCCCGCCGTCGATGGCGCAACCGCCCATGGCGATGGCGTACTTCGGCTCCGCCATCTGGTCCCAGAGGTTGCGGATGCGCGGCGCCATCTTCTTGATGACCGTGCCCGGGACGATCATGAGGTCGCATTGGCGGGGGCTCGCGCGCGCGGCCTCGCTGCCGAAGCGGGCGATGTCGAAGTGGCTGCCGTAGGCGCCCATCATCTCGATGGCGCAGCACGCCAGGCCGAAGGTGAAGGGCCAGAGGCTGTTGGAGCGGCCCCACTTGACGAGTTGGTCGACCTTGCCCAGGAGGAAGCTGCCGTGCTCGTCCTGTTCCTTGCGGATGATGAGGTCGACCTGGTTGCCCGTCTTCGACCCGGCGTCGCGCGGCAACGGCTCGCGCAGGCGCTCAGGCGGCAACGCTTGGGGGTTCAACGGACCCAATTGAGCGCCCCCTTCTTCCACGCGTAGAGCCAACCGAGGACGAGCAGGCCCACGAAGAGGACCATCTCGATGATGCCTGCGATGCCCAGTTTGGCGAACTGGACGGCGAAGGGCACGAGGAAGAGGATTTCGACGTCGAGGATGAGGAAGACGAGGATGTAGGTGTAGTACTGGATCTCGATGGGGCCGCGACCGGTGCCCTGCGTGATCTCTCCGGATTCGTAGGTCGTGAGCTTGTTGCCCGTCGGGTTCGAGGGCGCGACCATCTTGGAGGTGAGGAGCGTGACGAAGATGAGCAGGGCGGAGACGAGTCCAAGAACGAGGATGGGCGCGTAGCTCTGCACGATTGGGTTGACCAACGGTGTGCCCCCTCCGGGCCGCAGCGAACCCCGCCGCAACCCGTATTTAAGGCCGCGAATAACCGCCTTTACTTAAAGGCTTGGGACCGCGGATCGGCGCCGCAGTGCGAACGACGCGCACGCGCGCGAGAGCCAACTCTCATAATCGCAAACGGGCTCCAGCCGGGTCCGGAGGCTGGACATGGTTCTTTTTGTCGAGACGGTCGGCGTCGTCGGCGCGGGGACGATGGGTTCTCAGATCGCCGAGGTCTTCGCCCTCAATGGCAAGCGCGTCGTGCTGCGCGACATCGAGGACCGGTTCGTCCAGTCGGGCATGGATCGGGCCCGAAAGAGCCTCAACGAGTTGGCCGCGTTCCACGCACACCGCGCCGCGAACGAAGTGAAGGCGGCCGAGTCCAAGCTCGGCATCACGCTCACGGACGACCAGAAGGCGCAGGCGGCGAAGAAGCTGCGCCCCACGTACTCGCAGGCGCGCGTGGACGAGGCGTTCGCGCGTATCACCGGCACCACGAAGCTCGCGGACCTCGCGCCCTGCGACTTCGTCGTTGAGGCCATCATCGAGGACCTCGGAGTCAAGAACAAGCTCTTCTCGGAGCTGAACGGCATCTGCGGGCCCCGCGCGGTCTTCGCCTCCAACACGAGCAGCCTCCCGATTACCAAGATGGCGGACGCCAGCGGGCGACCCCAACGCTTCGTGGGCACCCACTTCTTCAACCCGCCGACGACGCTTCCCCTCGTCGAGGTCATCCGCGGCGACAAGACGGACCCCGAAACGGTCGACGACGTCATGAACCTCTTCAGCTCGATGCGAAACCACCGCTACCCCATGATGCCCATCCAGGTGAAGGAGTGCCCCGGGTTCCTCGTCAACCGCATCCTCGGCGCCATGCTGGAGGAGGCGTACCGGTGCCTCGAGGAGGGCGTCGCGCCCGCTCGGGACATCGACAACGCGATGAAGGCCGGAGCGGGCTTCCCCATGGGCCCGCTCGAACTGACGGACCTCGTCGGGCTCGACGTGGCGAAGCACGTGGCGGACCACGTGAAGGGGGCCATGAAGACGTACCCCATGGTGAAGGAACCCAAGACGCTCGACCGGATGGTCGCCGAGGGCCGACTCGGCCGCAAGTCCGGCAAGGGCTTCTACGATTACTGAGGCCTACGGCTCGGGGCCCCAGTACTTGCAGTAGTTGACCGTGATCCAGATCGGTCCGACGTAGACGTCCTCGGAGCCGTACCATCCCGCGCACGGGGGCGGCGTGTTCTCGATGTGGCACGAGACGGCGCCCTCGCACGGCGAGGGCTCGGCGGAGGACGGGACCGCGATCGCGAGGACGCTTGCGAGCAAGAGGGCGGGAATCAACCACGCGCGCATGCGCCGGTCATGTGGGCGGAGCGTCAAGTCGTTTGCGGTGGCCGGTCGTCACATGGGCGGGTTCTGGGGCGGCCGTTGCTCCCAGTGGTCGTGTCGGTACCATCGCCGCCGGCCCATGAGCATCGCGAGGCCGCCGAAGATGATGGCCAGAGGACCCATGTACTTCCATTCGAAGGCCACGATGCCCATCGTCCCGAGGAGCCACCAGACGCCGACGATGACCAGGAGGAGCCCGACCCAGCTGACGCGACCGAATGCGCCGTGCACGAGGGTGTGACCGCGAGAACCACTAATAGAACCTGCGTTTGCCGTGCATGGGGCCGAACGGGTTGAGCCGCCGTGAACGCGAGCCCCGAAACCTTGTAAGCTCGCGGTCGTTTGTCGAGGCGAGGCGTCTTCCGTGCCCGAAACCCAACAGGCCCAACTCATCCGCGTCAAGAAGGAACACCGGGTCGCCGTCCTCACGCTGGACCATCCGCCGGTGAATGCGTTGAGTCCCGCGCTCCTCAAAGAACTGCGCACCACGCTCGACCAGCTCGAGAAGGACGACGAGGCCCAAGTTGTCATCCTCACGGGGTCTGGCAGCTATGCCTTCAGCGCGGGCGCCGACGTCAAGGAACTGCAAGGCCTGGGGGCCCAATCCGCGGAGGGCCTCGTCAAGCTCGGCCACGAGACGTTCGGGCGCATCTCCACGTACCCGAAGCCCGTCATCGCCGCCATCAACAACCTCACGTTGGGCGGCGGGATGGAGCTCGCCCTCGCGTGCGACCTGCGCATCTCGAGCGATCGCGCCCGCTTCGGCCAACCCGAAGTGTGGCTCGGCCTCATCCCGGCCTGGGGCGGCAGCACGCGCCTCGCGCGGCTCATCGGCCCCGCGCGGGCCAAGGAGCTCATCTTCACCGGCCAGATGATCAACGCCCAAGAGGCGTACCGCGTCGGCCTCGTGAACAAGATCGTGCCCGACGGCGAGGAGGTGCGCGCCGCCATCGACATGGCGCGCATGATCATCACGAAGGGCGCGCCGCTGGCGGTGCGCGAGGCCAAGCGCGTCATCAACGAAGGCCTCGAGCAGCCCACGATCGCGGCCAGCCTCAAGGTGGAGGCCGGCGGCATCCTCAAACTCGCCCAGACCCAGGACCTCGTCGAGGGCGTGACGGCCTTCGTGGAGAAGCGCCAGCCCCAATTCAAGGGCAAGTAGCACCCCATGGCCATCGAGTTCACCTTCACGCCCCAGCAGGAACTCTTTCGCCGCAGCGTGCGGAAGCTGCTGCGCGCCGAAATCGCGCCGCGCGTCGTCGTCGAGAAGGAAGGCCACGGCGTCTTCCCCTCCGAAGCGGTCCGCATCCTCGGCGCGCACGGCATGTTGGGCGTGCCGATTCCGCGTGAGTACGGCGGCGCGGGACTGGGCGAGGTCGGCTACTGCATCCTCGCGGAGGAACTCGGGCGGGTCGATTCGTCGCTCGCGACCATCGCGGGCGCCCACACGTCGATCGGGATGACGCCGATCTGGCTCTTCGGGACGGAGGAACAACGCCGCAAGTACCTGCCGGACCTGGCCTCGGGTCGCAAGCTCGCGGCCTTCGCCCTCACCGAGCCCACGGCAGGCTCGGACGCGGCCAGCATCAAGACGCAGGCGGTCCGGGAGGGCGACCACTTCGTCGTCAACGGGCGCAAGTTGTGGTGCACGAACGGCGACCGCGCGGACGTCATCGCCCTCACGTGTGTCACGGACCCTGCCCTGGGCGCGCGCGGCGGCGTCACGACGTTCATCCTCGAGAAGGACACGAAGGGCTTCGCCGTGGGAACGATCGAGGACAAGCTCGGCATCCGCAACTCATCCACGGCGGAACTCATCCTCGAAGACTGCCGCATCCCCGTCCAGAACGTCCTTGGACAGGTCGGGCTCGGCTTCGTCGTCGCCCTCACGGCCCTCGACGGGGGCCGGGCCGGCCTCGCGGCGGGCGTCCTCGGCGCCAGCAAGGAACTGCTCGACATCGGCATCGAATACGCCAAGAGCCGCCGGCGAAAGGGCGAGCCCTTGGCCAATGAACAGTCGATCCAGTGGCGATTGGCCGACCTCGCCGCAGAGATCCAGGTCGCCGAGTACATCACGTACCACACGGCCGCCCTCGTCGAGGAGTACTACCACCGACTGGCCACGGGCGCCCACGTCCCGGAGACGCTGCGCGAACAGGTCTCCATGAACGCGGCGAGCGCGAAGGTCTTCGGCAGCGAGATGTCCGGGCGCGCGACGGAGACCACCCTGGAGATCCTTGGCGCGTCCAGCGTCCTCGACCGCAACCGCGTCGAGCAGGCGTGGCGCGACCAGATCATCAGCGAAATCTACGAGGGCACGAGCGAGGTCCAGCGCCTCATCATCGCACGCGAGATCCTGCGCAAGGGAGGCACCCAATGACCGGCACGGCCGCCGTCCTCGTACGCCGCGTGCCGGACCCCAGCCGCCTCAACGTGGACCGCAAGACCGGCCGGCTCGTGCTCGAGGGCACGCCCTTCATCCTCAACCCCGTCGACCTGCAAGCGCTCGAACTCGCGCTGCGCACGCGCGAGCGGTACGGCCACCGCGTCGTCGTCGTGAGCGTCGACCACACGGGCGCCCAGACGGAACTCCACGAAGCCCTCGCGATGGGCGCCGACGAGGCCGTCCTCGTCTCGGACCCGCAGTTCGAAGACACCGACCCGACGACGCAGGCGCACCTCTTCCGCGCGGCCCTCGAACGCTTCGTCCACCCCGAGATCGTCTTCGCCGCCTCCCGCAGCATCGACCACACGTGGAGCACGATCGGCCCCCAATTGGCCTACCTCCTGGGCTGGCCGCTCGTCATCGAGGCCGAAGAGCTCGACCTCGAGGACGACGGTGTGAAGGCGTTGGCCCACACCGGCGACCATCGCGCCCGCGTCCAGGCGAAGCTTCCCTGCGTGGTGAGCGTCGCCCGCGGCGTCATCACGCCGCGCCACGCGACCTCGTGGGGCATCGCCGACGCCTTCGACCCTCATCGGTTGACCGTCAAGACCTTCGCGGACCTGGGCCTGGGCGCCGAGGCCGCCGAGCGCCTCCACGCGGCCACGAGCGTCCGCCGCGTGGCGCTCGCGCCCACCGAACGCGACCGCCGCGTCATCGACGGCGACGCGGACGAGGTCGCGCGCGTCCTCGCCCGCCGCCTCATCGACAAGGGATGGGGAGGTCGCCGACCATGAGCGACGCGGCCATGGGCGGCTTCCTGGACGCCTACCTGTCCCAACAGGCGGAGGCGACGGAGGTCCAGGTCGCGGACGAGGCGCGCCCCGGCGAGTGGCGCACGGTCTGGACGTGGATCGAACGCGTCGACGGCGAGGTCCTGCCCGCGTGCCTGGAACTCCTGGGGCGCGGTCGCGAGATCGCCGGCGAACTCGGCACGAGGAACTGCGCCGTCGTCTTCGGCCAAGGCGTCGAGGCGTGGGCGGCGACGTTGGGCGAACACGGCGCGGACCGCGTCTACGTCATCGACGCGCCGGAGTACGAAGAGTTCCAATTGGACGCCGCCCGGGAGGCCCTCGCGGGCCTCGTCCGCGAGCGCCGGCCCGAGATCCTGCTCTTTCCGGCCACCATCCAGGGGCGCAACCTCGGCGCCCAGGTCGCGACGGCCCTGGGCACGGGCATCGTGCCCAACTGCAACGCCTTGAGCCTCGACGCGAACGAGCGGTTGGTCATCGGCCACCAGACGAGCTTCGAGGAGCGCCTCTTGAGCGACGTCGCCGTCCCGCTCCAGCGGCCGCAGATTTTCACCGTCACCCCGGGCAGCTATCGGCGCCCCGGCCGGGAATCGGGCCGCCAGGCGCAGGTCGTCGCGGTCGCGGCCACCGTCCCCTTGCGGCCCATCCAGACGAAGACGATCGAGCGGGCGCCCGACCGCCCCAAGTCGCTTTCGCAGTTCGACGCCGTCGTCGCCGCGGGGCTCGGGGTCGCTTCGCGCGACGGGTTCCAGCTCGCGAGCGAACTCGCCGCCGAACTCGACGCGTACGCGGGGGCCACCCGGGGGGCCGTCGCCTGCGGTTGGGCCGGCGCGGACCGCCTCATCAGCGTCACGCGTCACCGGCTGCGGCCGCGCCTCTACGTCGCGTGCGGCGTCGTGGGCGAGTACGACCACTTGAAGGCCATCGAGAACGCCGACCTCGTCCTGGCCCTCACGGACGACGCCCGTGCGCCCATCGTCGAGAGCGCAGACCTCGTCGGCATCGGCGAACCGTCGGAACTCCTGCGGCGGCTGCTGGACCACCTGCGCCGGGCCAAGGGCGAACGCGTGCGGTCGCCGCCCTAGACCTTCTCGAACACCATGCCCGGCTTGTAGCTCGGCGTGAACTTGACCCGTTGGCCGATGGCGAGCTCGTCGGGTTTGGCGATGAACGGGACCCAGCCGCTGACGCGCGGTCCGCCCCCGTCCAGGTCGACGACGACCCAGGCGAAGGGCACCTCGTTGAGGAACGCCTCGGGGGCCACGACCTGGATCGTATAGCTCACGACGCGGCCCTCCTTGGCGTATTCTTTCACGCGCAACGCGTCGTGCCCCTTCGAGCAGCGGACGACGGGCGTGAAGTGCCGCTCGCCGCAGGCCCCGCACTCGAGGCCCATGATGCGGCCATCGCGAAGGGCGTCCTTCTGGGCCTTGAGCGTCAGGCGCTCTTGGGTCTGGGCTTCGGCCACTCCTAGACCCCCAGGAGGTGGACGCCGCAGCTGCCGCCCGTGGCGCCGATGTTGTGCGTGAGGGCGACCTCGGCATCCGGGACCTGGCGCGGGCCGGAGCGGCCCAGGAGTTGCTCGTACGCCTCCACGATCTGTCCGATGCCTGTGGCGCCGACGGGGTGGCCCTTGGACTTGAGGCCGCCCGAGGGGTTCACCGGAAGCTTCCCGTCGCGGGCCGTGAGACCCTCGCGGGCGGCCTTCGCGCCTTCGCCCCGCTTCACGTAGCCGAGGTCCTCGAGGGCGACCGCTTCGGCGATCGTGAAGCAATCGTGGACCTCCGAGAGGTCGACGTCCTTGCGCTCGATCTTCGCCATCTTGAAGGCCTGGTCGGCCGCGAGGCGCGTGGAGGGGATCATGGTGAGGTCCGGCCGGTCCTGCAGCGTCGCGATGGTCCCCGCGCGACCCGAGCCGAGGATCTCGACCCGCGAATCGCCCAAGCGTTTGGCGACGTCTTCGCTCGCGAGCACGAGCGCCGCGGCGCCGTCGCTGAACGGGCACGCGTCGTAGAGTTTGAGCGGCGAGGCGACCACCATGGACTTGAGGACGTCTTCGACCTTGATGCGCTTCTGCAGGTGGGCCTTGGGGTTGAGCGCGCCGTTCTCGTGGTTCTTCACCGCGATGTGGGCCAAATCCTCCTCCGTCGCGCCGTACTTCTGGAAGTAGCTGCGCGCCATCGTGGCGTAGAGGCCCGGGAAGCTGCACCCGTTGGCGCCCTCGAACGTGAAGTCGCTCCCGTAGGCGAAGAAACTCGTGGCCGTGATCGTGTCCAGTTGCGAGACGCGTTCGACACCGCTGGCGAGCATCACGTCCGCGAACCCGCCCGCCACGTTCACGAAGGCCTCGCGGAAGGCGCTCGAACCGCTTGCGCACGCCGTCTCGATCGTGTAACTGGGCGCCTCGGGCATGCCCAACGTCGTGTTGACCAACGGGCCCAGATGGCCTTGCTTCTCCGCGACGCTGAAGGCGTTGCCGATGAAGTGGCCGCCGACGGCCTTGGGTTCGACGCCCGCCTCGTCCAGCGCGGCGGCGCACGCGTCCACGACGAGTTCGCGGGCGGAGGAATCGAACTTGCCGTACCTCGTCGAGGCGGCGCCCACGACGTAGACCTTGCGCATGGTATCCGCAATTGAGCCGCCCTACATTATAAGAAGCCTCGTGACGAGACGCCCAGCGGCTTGGCCGTGACGAGTTCCGCGTTTGCTTGCGCAAACCTTTATGGAAAACGGACCCGTTGCCCCCGGGTTCCGATGCCGACGACGGTTGCGACGATGAAGGCCCGCGAAAAGACCGAGTCGACGAGCCTCGCGGACCTCTTCGACCGCTCGGTCTCCGCCTTCGCCGAACGCCCCGCGATGCGCTGGAAGGAGGGCGACGCGTGGAAGGACCTCACGTACGCCGAGCTCGGGCGGCGCGTCGAGGACGTCGCGTGGGGCCTGCTCTCGCTGGGCATGGACCGGGGCGACCGCTTCGCCATCTTCGCCAAGAACTCGCCCGATTGGGCCATGGCCGACTGGGCGGGCATCACGCACGGCTTCGTCACGGTCCCCATCTATGACACCCTCACTGCCGAGAAGGCCGGGTACATCCTCAAGGACTCGGGTGCGCGCGTCTGCATCGTCCAGACCAAAGCGCACCTCGAAAAGGTCCGCAGCGTGCGCAAGGAGCTGCCGGCCCTCCGCCACATCGTCGTCATGGAGGAGGTCTTCGACAAGTTCCTCGAACCCGGCGAGGTTCTCTTCGAGGACCTGCCCAAGCGAGGCCAGGCGCACGCCGCCAAGCACAAGGATGAGCTCTTGAAGCTGCGCTCGAGCGTCCGCGCGGACGAGGTCGCCTCGATCGTCTACACCTCCGGCACGACGGGCGAACCGAAGGGCGTCATGCTCACCCACGCCAACTTCGTCTCGAACATCGACGCGGCGCTCTCCATCATCCCCTTCGAACCCGGCTACATCACCCTGAGCTGGCTGCCCCTGAGCCACGTCTTCGAGCGCATGGCGGGGCACTTCACCATGGTGCGCGCGGGTTGCACCATCGCCTACGCCGAGTCCATCGAGAAGATCCCGGCGAACCTGCAGGAGGTGCAGCCGCACACGATGATGAGCACGCCGCGCCTCTACGAGAAGTTCTACGCGCGCGTCAACGCCACCATGGCGGAGTCGTCGTTCGTCAAGCGGTTCCTCTTCCGCAAGGCCGTCGAGGCGGGCCGGCAGTACGTTCGCGAGAAGTACGTCGATGGACGCGTGACGAAGGCCACCGAGCGCAAGCACAAGCGGTACGACCGCCTCGTCTACTCGAAGATGCGCACCCGCATGGGCGGCCGGATCATCTTCATGGTCTCCGGCGGCGCCCCCTTGAGTCCCGAGATCCACGAGTTCTTCACCGCGGTCGGCCTGCCCATCCTGCAAGGGTACGGCCTCACGGAGACGAGCCCCGTGATCAGCGCGAACTCCCTCTCGAACGGGTTCCGCATCGGCAGCGCCGGGCGGCCCCTGCCCGGCGTCGACGTGCGGATCGCCGAGGACGGCGAGATCCTCGTCAAGGGCCCCCTCGTCTTCGAGGGGTACTGGAAGAAGGCGGCGGAGACGAAGGACGCCTTCACGAAGGACGGCTACTTCAAGACGGGGGACATCGGCCGCATCGACGGCGACGGCTTCCTCTACATCACCGACCGCAAGAAGGAACTCATCGTCATGAGCAACGGCAAGAAGGTCGCGCCGCAGCCCATCGAGAACCAGCTCAAGACGCGGCCGGGCATCGGCAACGCGGTCCTCGTCGGCAACAACCGGCCCTACATCGCGGCGCTCCTGAGCCCCGACCTGGAGGCCCTGCGCAAGGTCTCGAAGACCCCGGATGCGGCTGCGACGCTCGCGCACCCGGACGTGCAGGCGCTCCTGGCCCGCCACGTCGCCGAGGTCAACGAGGCGCTCTCGCAGTACGAGAAGATCAAGCGGTTCCGCGTCCTGCCCGCCGAGTTGAGCCCGGAGACGGGAGAGATCACGCCCTCGCTCAAGGTGATGCGGCGGGTCGTGGACGAGAAGTACAAGGTCTTGATCGCTTCGCTGTACGCCGACGGGTCGACGACGTAGGATCTACTGCGGTCCCCAAGGGGCGCGCTTCGACGTCACGCGTTCCCCGTGGTTCTCGGAGGCGGGAGGTCGGGCAGGGTGCGTGGGCATGTCGGTCAGGCGACCTGGAGGTAGCCACCCAGGAACATCGCGAAGAGGGCGGCCGAGGCCAGCGACCACACATAGAGGTCCCGGCGGGCCTGCCGACGTCGTTCGAGTTCCGTCATGGCTGCCTACACTCCCTGCGGGTTTTCTGCCCTAAAACAAGTTTGGTTGTTGCATGAAACGCTCGCCGGGCGACGGTCGCCAAAGGCCCTCGCCCCCGTCGGGGAGTGCGGCCCGCCCCCCAGCCGCGTATTTAAGCCCTAGCCGAGGAGGTGGGTGGCGAGTCGGGACCGCGTCAGGTCGTGGCCATCCCACAGGTGCATGAGCGTCCGGACGTCGCGACTGACGCGTTCGAGGGGCAGGTCCCGCATGAAGCCCGCGCCCCCATGGACCTTGTGCGCGATGCGCGTGCCCCGCACGGCGATCCGGTGGGCCAGGAGGCGCCCCTCGTAGACCTCCTCCTCGTACTCCTTGCCCGAGTCCCGCAGCGCCGCGGCGCCGTAGGTCGTGGCCCGGGCGGCCTCGAGCTCCGCCTGGACGTCTGCGAGGAAGCCGCGGATGGCGCCGAACTTGACGATGGGTTGCCCGAACTGGACGCGCGACCGGGCGAAGTCGATGCTCTGTTCGAGCGCGGCCTGGGTGAGGCCGATGAGGCCCGCCGCGACGCCCAGGCGGGCCAGGTGGAGCGGCTCCGCGAGAGCGGCCTGGGCCTGTCCCGGTTGCCCGAGGATGGACGACTCGGGCAGGTGGACGCGGTTGAGGTACATCTCCGCCACCGGCAGGCCCCGCAACCCGAGCTTGGACTCGGGCTCGCTGAAGTGGACCCCGGGCGCCTCGCGGGGGACCACGAAGAAGGTGGGTCCCCGGGGGGGCAGTTCGGCGAGGACGATGTAGTCGTCCGCCACCCCTGCAAGCGAGACGAACGCCTTGCTGCCGCGAAGCGTGTAACCGCCCCCGGATGCGGCCTTGGCGGTCGTGAGGATGTCGCGCAGGCTCGACCCGCCGGATTCCTCGGTGGCCGCCATGGAGGCGATCCGCGTCCCCGCGAGCGTCGGCGCGAGGATGCCGGTCCGCTGCTCTTGCGTGCCGGACTGGGCCAGGAGCTGGGCGACGACGGTGTTCTGGAGGATGAGGAGGGCCGCGTCCGTCCCGCTCGAGCGCGCCACTTCCTCGACGGCGACGACGAAACTCAACGTGTCGGTCCCCGCGCCGCCGGCCTCCGCCGGCAAGAGGAGACCGAGGAGCCCGAGAGGAGCCATCTTGGCGAAGTGCTCGCGCGGAAAACGCTGCGACCGGTCGATGGCGGTGGCCTCCGGACCGAGCTCCTTCTCGGCGAATTCGCGGACGACGCGCTTGATGAGCTCCTGCTCGGGACTGAGGAGAAGCGGCACTACGCCGCGCATGCTCGGGGCGCCGTTTGAACCCTTCGGAGCCGGAGCGCAAGGTTTGGAAAGGCGGCCCCGTTTGCGCCGCACGTGCCGAGCCCGCGCGTCCGAGTGCAGCGCGACGTCGCCATGGTCCTGCTCGCGGTCACGAGCATCGTCCTGCTCGTCCTCGATTCGCGGCTCGACACGACCGCTCCGCAGCACCGACGCATCCTCGTCGCGGACCTGGTCATCGTCGTCATCTTCTGGATCGAATACCTCGCGCGCCTGCTCGCGCACGAGGACCGTTGGCGGTTCGTGCGCGCGAACTGGTACGAGCTACCCGGCATGGTGCCCATCCTGCCCGGGATGGAAGCGTACGGCGCCGTCCGGCTCTTCCGTCTCTTGCGCATCCTGCGGGTCCTGCGGCTCGTCGGCGCGCTTCGCCGCTTCGAGCGCTTCGAGAAGGCCCTGGACCGCTACGTGCGGCGGAGCAAGATCGGCTGGATCGTCCTCCTGGCCGCGATCGTCGTCCTCTGCTGCGCGGCCGGCGCGTGGCTCATCGAGCCCGAGACGTTCCCGACCTACGGGGACGCCCTCTGGTGGGCCATCGTGACGGCCACGACGGTGGGCTACGGCGACTTCTACCCCCACTCGGGCGGCGGCCGGATCGTGGGCGTCGTCCTCATGCTCCTCGGCGTCGGCCTGATCGGCACCTTCGCCGGCACGCTCAGCGGGTTCCTCGTCGAGCGGCGCTTTGCCGAGGCGTCGACGCCGGGACCCCTGCCCGTACCGGGCCAACAACTGGCGGCCGAGCTCGAGCGCCTGGCCATCCTGCACGAACGGGGCAAGCTGTCGGACGCGGAGTACGCGGCCGCGAAGAAGCGTCTCCTCTAGGCCTCGTCGAGCATGCCGAAGAGGTTGTCCAGCTCGGGCTCGGCGCGAGCCCCCGACTGCGCGGCCTCGGTCGAGCGCGGCGACCGCGCGGCGCGGCGGACCTTGCGGTCCTCTCGTTCGCGCAGCATGATCTTCGGCGGAGGCAGGGGCGGTGGCGGCGCGGGTGGGTCCTTGCGCTGCCGGCTCTTGCGGATGAGGAGGATGCTGACGACGAGGAGGACGAGGCCGAGCACGAGCAACGCCGGCCACAAGGCGGCGGGGCTCGTCCCCGGGGGCAAGAGGGATTCCACTCGGCCCGGACCGCCGTCGCCCACGGGTTCGAACCCGGATGCGCTGGCGGGCACGCCGGCCACGACGAACGGGCTGAGGCTGTGCGAGACGGCCGCGAAGGCGATGCGGCCATCGGAGCGGGTCTCGTGGCGTTCGGCGAGCAGCGTCTCCCACGCGGAGCCCGTCCAGTGGAGGAGGGCCACACGGCAGGAGGTCGCGGGACAGTTCGAGGAGAGCCAGCCGGGGTCCACGAGGAACTGGAAGATCACCGTGTTGACGGGAAGGGCCTGACTGTCGGCCGTCAACGACACGTCGAAGATGTAGGCGGGCGTCCCCTCGGTCTGCGGGGTCGGCACGCCCTCGGGCAGGCTCTCCAGGATGCGCGCATCGAGTCGCGCACCTTCGGCATCACGCGAGGAATGCACGACGACACGCTCAAGGACGAAGTCCGTGGGCATGAGGACGGCGACGCCGACGTCGGTGCGGACGGAACCCAGTTCGGCCGTGTAGGAGGACTTGGTGCCTGCGGGCAGCGGACTGGACGTGGTCGAGCTGGGCGCGATCGTGGTCGTCGAGGTCGGTGCCTCGCCCCCACCGCCCCCGCCCGCTTGTCGCGGCGTCGACGTGGGGGAGGAACTCGTGGTGTTGTTGGAACTCGCAGTGGATGTCGGGGACGGACTCGTCTCGTTGCTCGTCTCGTTCGTCGGAGACGGGCTCGTCTCCTGCGTGGATGTGGACGGAGGGCTGGAGCTCGTGGACGAATTGCTTGGAGACGGATCGCTTGACGAGGAAGGGGGCGAGGTCGGGGGCGACGTCGAGTTCGCGTCCGGCGGCGTCGCTGGCGTGGTCTCGTTGTCGGCCACGGGCCCGCCGTCCCCCGTATCGGCACGGCCGGCCATGGGCGGTGCGTTCGGGACCCACAGGCCCACGATCGCGATCGCCAACACTAGGGCAAGAGGTCGCCCGCAGCGTTTTCGAACCCAAGCGAGCGCTCCGATGAAGTCCAATGACGAGGTTACCCTGTTGCCAACCATCCCGTTTCCTTATGCCGTGCGGCTTCCCCCTGAAACTTCGCCGCCTCGGCCTCTATTTCTACACTTATCCGCGCCGGGGCTAAGCCTTTGCCCGCCGATTCCGGTCGTGAGTAAGGTTTGCTCACGCCCGACACGGTGGAAGCCGCGGGTCAGGCCGATGAGCAAATGAGGTACGCCCTCTTGCGGGGCACGTGCGTCAAAGGGACCTCGAGATCCGCCTCGAGAGCGTCCCGGCCCATCCACGGCCGAGCCCCGACCTCGAACAATACCGGACGCCGCCCAAGATCGCGGCCGACGTGCTGTACCGCGCCTTGGCGCGCGGCGACATCGCGGAGCGCTCCGTGGCGGACCTCGGCTGCGGCACGGGCATGTTCCTCGTGGGCGCCGGGCTCCTGGGGGCGGCGAGCCTCGCCGGCGTCGACCTGGACGCGGCCAGCCTCGACGTGGCCCGGACCTGCCTGGCCGACCACGACCTTGAGGCCGACCTGCGCCTGGGCCCCGTCGAGGCGCTCGACGGCGCCTTCGACACCGTCGTCATGAACCCACCCTTCGGCGCCCAGCGGGCGCAACGCCACGCGGACTCGACCTTCCTGCGGCACGCCATCCAACTCGCGCCCGTGACCTACTCCCTCCACCTGCAGGACACGCGGGAGCACATCGAACGCCTCGCCCGGGCCCTGGGCGTACGCGTCGAGCCCCTCGCACGTTACGACTTCCCGTTGCCCGCCCAGTTCCGCTTCCACACGAAAGAGAAACTACTAGTGCCCGTGGCCCTCTTTCGATTCGAACGAGACGGTCGCCCGTGACGGACTACACGATTCTGGGCTCGGGCAGTTCCGGCAACGCCATCCTCGTCGGCGGCTCGCGGCCCTGGCTCATCGACGCGGGCCTGCGCGCCCCGCTCCTGGAGGCGCACGTGCGGGCGTGCGGCCAGGACCCCGCACGCCTCGCCGGGATGGTGCTCACGCACGAGCACGCCGACCACGCCCGCGGGGCGCCACGGCTGGCCACCGACTTCAAAATCCCCGTCTACGGCACGGCCGGCACCCTCGCGGCCTTGCCGGACGGCGACTACGACCGTCGCCCGCTGGAGTACGACGACCCGACTCAGGTCGCGGACGCGACCCTCGAGCTGTTCCCCGTCCTCCACGACTCCGCGCAGGCCGCCGGCGTCCGGTTCACCCGCGACGGCCGGACGCTCGCGTACCTCACGGACGCGGGCCAAGTGACGCCCCGCGTCGTCCGCTCGCTTCGCGACGCCCACCATCTCCTCGTCGAGTCGAACCACGACCCCGACCTCCTGCGTTCGGGGCCGTACCCCGACATGCTCAAGCGCCGCATCCGCGGCGGCCACGGCCACCTGAGCAACGACGCCTGCGGCGAACTCCTCTCGCAAGTCGTCACCTCGGACGTGCGGAACGTCGTGCTGCACCACCTGAGCCGCATGAACAACACGCCCGAACTGGCGCTCGCGACGAACCACGCGATCCTTCACCGCCGAGGGCTACGCCCCCTCTCCCTCGTCGCTGCGCCGGCCTACGGACCCTTCGGCCCCTTCGAGCTCTGAACCGGGAACGCGTCCACGAGCCGGGCGCCTTCCGCGTCGATCGTCGTCGCGTAGAGGCTGCCCGCCGCCCGCAGGCGCCTGGCGGCCTCGTTGTTCGATCCGAAAACGAAGACGCTGCCGCCCAATTGGCACTGGCCGAGGGCGACGTGGGGCCCGAGCGCGTCGCCCAGGCGAAGGATCTCCGGCGTGGCCAAGTGGGCCTCGGTGGAGAACCGCCGGCTGGAGTCGACGAAGTTGGAGAGGGTGGGGTCTTCGAGGAAGTCGTCGACGAGGCGACCGCCGAGGGCTTGGATCTCGCGCCGGCGCACGGGGTCCGTGAGGATGCGCCTCGTGAGCACGGCCGGCGAGACGACGGCGAGGAGCACGTCGTGGGCGGCCGCGTCCGACGTCCAGGACCGCACGTCCCCGTAGGGTTCGCAGCCGGGCTTGGCGCGCACCTCGAAGCCGCCTCGGGCGGCGCCGACGACGTCGCCGAGTCCGCTGCGTTGCAGGACCTCGGCGCAGTGGGCCGCCCAGACGGCCTCGCGTCGCGTGCGGCCCAAGAGGTCCGCGAGGGCGATCGAGGCGCTCAACGCGCCGGCGGCGCTCATGCCGAAGCCCTGGCTCACGGGCAACTGCATGTGTTGGTCGACGGCGACGTGGACCGCTTCGGGGCCGACGAGGAGTTCGAGGGCCCGGCGCGTCGTGGCCGCCTCGACGGGGCGGCCCTCTTCGAGAACGGTGACGCCGGGCATGCTCTCGCGGTCGACGCGCACGCGGCTCGTCACGCCCAGGGCCACGCTGAAGCCGGCGCCGCGGCTGCCGATCTGGGCGGGGTCCGCGGCCTCGTCGCGGATCTCGAAGAAGCCCGTGATGTGGCCGGGCGCGAAGGCGACGGCCTCGTCGGCCAGGCGCGTCACCGTCCGAGGTGGCGGGCGGCCGCCTCGAGGATGCGTCGCGCGATGTCCGCCTTCGAGCCGGCGACGCGCTTGGGACGGCCGTCGCCCACGATCCACGCCTGGCTCCGCTCGGCGCCGAAGGCGTCGGCGGTGTTCGCGACGACGAGGTGGGCCCCGTAGTCCTTGCGGCGCTCGGCGGCGCGCGCGAGCAGGCGCTTGGCGTCGCTCTCGGCCTTGAACGCCACGAGGACCGCGTTGGGCGCGCGCCGACGCAGCGTGCGGATCACCTTGGGCAGGACCTCGAGTTCGAGGGGCCGGGGTTTCTCGTCGCTGGAGAGCTTCTGCGTGACGGCCTTGGGGGCGAAGTCGCTGAGGGCGGCGGGGACGAAGATCGCGTCGAACTTCGAGACGGAACCGTTCTGGGCCAGGTGCATCGCGTCCTTCACGGTCTGGAAGCGTTCGATGGTCGCATAGGTCGGCAAGGGGACGAGGCCCCACGCGTTCCACAGGGTGACGTCGGCGCCGGCGCGGTGGGCGGCCGTCGCGAGTTCGACGCCCATGCGCCCGCTCGAGCGGTTCGTAAGGACGCGCACGGGATCGACGGGTTCGGCCGTGCTTCCGCTCACGACGAGGACGCGCTTGCCGACCCAGGGGCCTCGCGCGAGGCGGTGGATGACGGTCTCCACGATGTCCTCGGGCGTGGCGAGCTTCGCCTTGGATTCCTCGATGCGGGGCGCGACGAGCGTGACGCCCATCTCCGCGAGGTCCTTGAGGCGGGCCTGGACGGCCCGGTTGCGTTCCATGACCTCGTGCATGGCGGGAGCCACGACGATGGGCACGCCCGAGCCCAGGGCGACGGAGGCGAACGTGGTGAGGACCGTGTCGTCGATGCCCAAGGCCACCTTGGCGAGCGTGTTCGCCGTGGCGGGGGCGAGCAGGAGGAGGTCGGCGCGTTGGGGGCCGTCCATCCACTCGACGTGCTCGCCGCGCCCGGACAAGTGGACGACGGGCGCGCGGCCGGTGGCGTACTCGAGCGCGAGAGGCGTGATGATCGTCGTCGCCGCGGGCGTCATGACCGGAATCACGTCGGCGCCGTGGCGGATGAGCTCGTGCGCGACGCGCACCGCTTCGACGGCCGCGATGCTTCCCGACACGCCCAGAACGATGCGTCGACCGGCCAGATGGCGCGAGCGTGTACCCTTGAGTCGCGCCGCTGGGTGCATGGGTGTTTGGCCCATCACGCACGGCTTATTAAAGAGGAAAGGTCTCACGCGGAGGATGGTGGGCGCGCTGGATCCACTCAAGGTCAAGATCTACGAATTCGACCCCGACCTCGACCTCTCCGGCGCCAAACTCGTGGACGGTTTTCCCAGCGTCGGGCTCGTGAGCACCATCGCCGCCAACTACCTCATCGACTCGCTCAAGCTCAAGCAGATCGGCGTCATGGACAACCTCAGTTTTCCCACGCTCAGCGTCGTCCACAACGGTGAACCCCTGTCGCCGGTGCGCCTCTACGGCGGCGAGATCGGCGCGGCGGGCGACAAGGGCCGGCGCGAGAAGATCGTCGTCTTCGTGAGCGAGTTCCAACCCGTGGCGACGCTCGTGCGGCCCATCGCGGAATCCATCCTCGAATGGGCGAAGGCGAAGAAATGCGGCTACGTCATCAGCCCGGAGGGCCTCGTCCTCGAAGGCGAGGCGGCGGAGGATGACCGCGTCGAGGTCTACGGCATCGGCAGCACGCCTCGTTCGAACGCGCTCCTGAAGGAGCGGAACATCCCCCAATTCAAGGAGGGCATCATCACCGGCGTCTCGGGCGTCCTCCTCAACCAGGGCAAGCGGGAACAGTTCGACGTCGTGAGCATCCTCGCCGAGGCGCACCCCAACTACCCGGACGCCCGCAGCGCCGCCGTCGTCATCGAGGTCATCGCCCGGCTCTTGGGCCTCCACATCAACGTCGAACCGCTCTTGCGCGAGGCCGAAGGCTTCGAGCAGCAGATCAAGAAGCTCCAACAGAAGGCGACGACGAAGGAACGTGCACCGGCCTCGCCGCAGATGTACGGCTAGCGGCCGCGCAGGTCTAAATCCCGTCCGCACGTTCGTGGCGCCGATGGAGTTCCGCGTCCTGGCCGAGCATTTCGAACGCCTCGAGAAGGCGTCGAAGCGGCTCGAACTGACCGCCGGCGTCATCGCCTTGCTCAAGGCGACGCCGCGCAGCCTCGTCGACAAGGTCCTCTACATGACCCAGGGCCGGCTCTACCCGGACTTCGTCGGCGTCGAGCTGGGCGTGGCCGAGAAGCTCGCCGTGCGGGCGCTCTCGAAGACGCTCGGCGTCGCGGAGGAGGAGGTCGTCGCCCTGCAGAAGAAGCTGGGCGACATCGGCACCGCCGCCGAGGAGGTGCTCAAGAAGCGTCGACAGAAGACCTTCGGCGGCGAGAGCCTCACCGTCGAGCACGTGTACGAGACGTTCGAGAAGATCGCCAAGTCCACGGGGACCGGCAGCCAGGAGGCCAAGTTGCGGTTCCTCGGCGAGCTCCTGCACAACGCGTCCCCCCTCGAGGGCCGCTACCTCGTCCGGCTCGTCTCCGGCAAGCTGCGTCTGGGCGTCGCCGACCAGACGCTCCTCGAGGCCCTGGCCTTGTACGAAGCCAACCGCGAGGCCACGAGCGTCGTCGACCTGGAGGCGAAGGACCGCCAGGAACGGGAGGAGGCCAAGCGGGCCGTGGAGAAGGCGATGGAGGTCACGAGCGACATCGCCCTCGTCGCGAAGACCCTCATCGACGGCGGGCTCGCGGCGGTCAAGCGGCTCAAGGTCAAGCTCGGCGTCCCCATCCGGCCCATGCTCGCCGAGCGCACGGAGACGCTCGAGGAGGCGATGGAGCGCATGGGCGGCGTCGCCCAGGTCGAGTACAAGTACGACGGGTTGCGCATCCAGGCGCACGTGGGCGACAAGGTGGACCTCTTCAGCCGCCGACTGGAACGCATCACGGGCCAGTTCCCCGACGTCGTCGAGGCGTTGGAGTCCGCGCGGCGTGGAAAGAAGTCCTTCATCGTCGAGGGCGAGGCCGTCGCCGTCGATCCCAAGACGGGTCGCATCCGGCCGTTCCAGGAACTTGCGACCCGGCGCGGCCGCAAGTACGGCCTCACCGGCGACGGCCAGGGCAAGTTGACCGACATTGACTACACGAAGAAGGTCCCGGTGCGGCTCTTCCTCTTCGACGCGCTGTACCACGACGGACAGGAGATCATGGACGAACCGTTGAGGCACCGGCGCAAGCGCCTGGAGGGCCTCTTCAAGGAGAACGACCACGTCGTCATGGCCGAGGCGCAAGAGTTCGACGCGGTCAAGGACGTCGAGCGCTACTTCGACAAGGTGACGTCGATGGGCGCCGAAGGCATCATGCTCAAGAATCCCGCGTCCGCGTACCAGGCGGGCAACCGCGGCTGGGCGTGGATCAAGTTCAAGGCCGACTACCAGGAGGGCGCCGTCGACTCGTTCGACCTCGCCGTCGTGGGCGCCTACTGGGGCCAAGGCCGCCGCAGCGGTTGGTACGGAGGCCTCCTCTTGGCGGCCGTCAACGAGAAGACCGGCGAGTACGAGGCCGTCACGCGCCTGGCCACGGGGTTCGACGACGCGACCCTCATGGGGCTGGAGGAACGGTTCCGGCCCTTCGTCTCCAAGTCGAAGCCCAAGCGCGTCGTGAGCGAGGAGGAACCGGACGTCTGGATCGAACCCAAGGTCGTCGTCGAGGTCGTGGGCGCCGAACTCACCTTGAGCCCCCGCTACACGGTGGCGCGCGGCGTCTTCCGGCCCGACGCCGGCCTGAGCGTGCGCTTCCCACGGTTCACGGGGCGATGGCGGGACGACAAGAAGCCGGAACAGGCCACGACGGACAAGGAACTTGTCAAGTTCTACAAGATGCGGCTCGAAGCCTCCGCGGGGAAGCCTGCGTGACGTTCCTCGCGACCTCGCGCGAGTTCCTGGCCCACGATGCCACGGGGCACCCGGAGACCGCCGCCCGGTTGCGCGCGATCCTCGACCACCTGGACAAGCACCCCGCCCTCAAGGGCTGGGACCGCATCGAGCCCGACGGGCCCGCGACGGACGAAGAGCTCCTCGCCGTCCACACGCGACGTCTCCTGCTGGCCGTCCAAGGCGCCTCGGCCTCGGCGCCGTCCTGGCTCGACCCGGACACGTACGTCGTCGAGGCCAGCGAACGGTGCGCCCGGTTGGCGGCGCGGCTGACCGTCCAGGCGGCCCAGCGGGCGCTCGACCACGACGAGGCCGGCCTCGTCCTCGTGCGACCGCCCGGCCACCACGCGACGCCCGACCGCAGCATGGGCTTCTGCCTCTACAACAACGTGGCCATCGCCGCACAACGCATGCTCGATGCCAAGGCGGCCCAGCGCGTCCTCGTCTTCGACCACGACGTCCACCACGGCAACGGCACCCAGGACGCGTTCTATGGGTCGCCGGATGTCCTCTACCAATCCTTCCACTTGGGCAACCACTATCCCGGAACGGGGGCCGCGGACGAGACGGGGACCGGGGCCGGCGAAGGCTACACGATGAACGCCCCGCTCGCCTTGGGCGACGGCGAACCCGAGGTCCGCGCCCTCATGGACGAGGTCTTCCTGCCCACCGCGCGCGCCTTCCGTCCCGACCTCGTCCTCGTCTCGGCCGGCTACGACAGCCTGGAGGGCGACCCGTTGGGGGGCCTGCGCCTTACGCCGCCGTTCTTCGGCGAGATGGTCCAACGCCTCCTGGAGATCACGCCGCGCGTCGTGGCGGTCCTCGAGGGCGGCTACCAGCTGCACAAGATCCCGCTCGCCGCCGAGTGGCAGGCCCGCGCCCTCGGAGGCGAACGCATCGGCGCCCCGCCCGGGCGCCACGCGCCCGCGTGCCTCGCGCCCCTCGCCCACGCGTTGCGACCCCAGTGGCGGATCCTGGAGTCCTCGGTGTCCCAGTGGCGGTGACAGGGGAGTAACCCGGCCCCCTTTGCGGGACGAACCTTTATGGCGACCCGCGCCCCAAACGTACCAGGGAATACCCATGGCCATGGAACCACCCGTGTACGATCCCAACGTCAAGGCCAAGCACCGGCGCGCGCGCAACGAAGCCATCGGCGTCGTCGCCGCCGGCGCCATCCTCTTCATCTCCGGACTCGTCGGATCCATGGCGGGCCCCCTTGGCTACCGCGTGTACGCCCTGCTCTTCGTCATGTTCGGCGCCCTGCTCGTCTTCGGCGGCCTCATGGCGCTCTACACGTACTTCGAGAACATCGAGGAGCGCCGGTACTTCCGGGACGAGCGCGTCGGCGTCGGGGCGGACATGGAAAGCCGACGGCTGACCTAGGACGAGCCGCGTTGCGGGTGAAACCGGGCCGAGCTCAAGTCGAGGGGCGGAAGGCCAAACTCGGCGACAACGAGCGACGCCTCCCGTGACTGGCGTTCGTTCGAAGCGTCGCCACCGCTCCAGTACGCTTCGACGTGCACTTGGTCCGCGACCGTGACGGTCACGGCGTGGCCGAACCGTGGCTTGTTCGAAGCGAAGTGGGAAACGTCGAGGCTCAACTCGAGGTGGCCGCTCGGTCCTTGTTCGGCCCGGAACCGCGGATGGGAGAGGAGACTCCCGCCGGCCCCGCAGCATTGGAACGAGACGCGCTGGAGCGCGTCCGGACCGTCCAACAAAGGACCCAGGCGGACCTGCAGGGGCCGCTCGACTGTGAAGGACATGACCAACTCGCTCGCGTCATGGCTCGCCACGTACGCGGCCACGAGTTCGTCCTTCTCGGACGCGGAGGCGTCCAGGATGCGGTCCAAGAGGGCGCGTACGATCGGTGCGGCATCCGTGGCCGGCCGGCGGGCGTCGAGTTCCCCGAAGAGACGGTGCTCCTGCACATCGTACTGGGCATGGTTTTCCCAGATGTTGCCGGCCGGTGTATGGTACGTCGAGTCGACGTAGCGGACCCAACGGAACGTGAAATTGGCCTCGTCGACGGCCCGGGGCCCCAGACGGACCCCGGTCAGGGGCTCGACGTGACCCGACGGCTTCTCGACGGGAACGAACGTGACGTTGCCGCGGCCCTCACGGGTGGACCCGAGAACCTGCTCGAAATAGCCGGAGGCATCGACGAACACGTCGAGGTGGATCCAGCCGGGACCGAAGCATCCGGCCTGCAGTGCGAGAGGCGCCAATGCGAACGCGAGGGTCCGCAGCGCCCGTGCATGTCCGCCCATGCTCCGGCACCCGCTCTTGCCCCAGATAAGCTTCCCTTTCCGGCCGCCTCCCGGGCTCGTGGCATCGAGGAGGATGGGCGGCGCGGCGCGCACTCCGGCAATGGCCATTTATACCGGGACCGAATGGAACACTCGGTAGAATGGGGGCGCTACGCGACCACTGCGGCGTCATCGGCATCGCGGGTCGCGAAAGCGTGGCGCCGCTCATGTATTTCGGACTCAAGTCGTTGCAGCACCGGGGCCAGGAGAGCGCCGGGATGACGACCGTCGACGACGCGGGCCAGAGCCGGACGATCAAGGGGATGGGCCTCGTCGACACGGTGTTCACGCCCGAGGTCGTCGCGGAGCTCAAGGGCGCCACCGGCATCGGCCACTGCCGCTACTCGACGGCCGGTCGCAGCGTCGCCGAGAACGCCCAGCCCCACACCGTCAACGTGGCGCCCGGGACCGTCTCGCTCGCGCACAACGGCGACATCGTCAATGCTCCGAAGATCCTCGAGGAACTCAAGGCCAAGGGGTACGGCTTCATCACGGACAACGACACGGAGGTCGCGTGCCGGCTCCTTGCGAACAAGTTCGTCCACTACCCGGACAACCCCGTGAAGGCCATCAAGGAGCTCATGGCCGAGATCGTGGGCGCGTACAGCTTCACGCTCATCCTCGGTCGCGACCTTTGGGCCGTGCGAGACCCGTACGGCATCCGGCCCCTCGTCGTCGGCAAGCTGGCGGACGGTGCGGGCTACGTCGTCGCGAGCGAGAGCGTCGCCCTCGACGTCCTGGGCGCCGAACTCATCCGGGACGTCGCCCCCGGCGAGATCGTGCATCTGACCAAGGACGGGATCGAATTCCACAAGACGACCGTCCCCGAACAACCCGCCCACTGCTTCTTCGAGTACGTCTACTTCGCCCGCGGGGACAGCATCATCGACGGCGAACTCGCCCAGGAGGCGCGGCGACGCATCGGCATGGCGCTCGCCAAGGAGGCCCCCGTGGACGCCGACATCGTCGTGCCCGTGCCCGACTCCGGGCGCGCCCACGCGGCCGGCTACGCCGAGGCCAGCCACATCCCGCTGCGCGAGGGCCTCATGAAGAACCGCTACGTCCACCGCACGTTCATCATGCCCGGCCAGGACAACCGGGAACGCAACGTCCGCCTCAAGCTCAACCCGATCAAGCCCGTCCTCGCGGGCAAGCGCGTCATCATCGTCGACGACTCCATCGTGCGCAGCACGACGATGAAGCGCATCGTGGAACTCGTGCGCGGCGCCGGCGCCAAGGAGGTCCACGTCCGCATCGCGAGCCCCCCCATCACGGACCCCTGCTACCTCGGCGTCGACTTCCACCACCGAAGCCAGCTCGTGGGTGCGAACCACACCGTCGAGGAGATCCGCAAGCTCATCGGCGCCAACAGCCTGGCCTATACCACGACGGACGGCATGGTCAAGGCCATCAACCTGCCCCGGGCCAAGCTCTGCCTGGGGTGCGTCACGGGCGAGTACCCGGTACCCATCCAGGGCGAGCGGGTCCGCGGACAGGTCGTGCTTGAGAAGTTCACCCCCGCCCGCGCTCCGGCTGTTGCACAAAATTAATAACCTTAGACGACGGGCTACCTGATTGGGTGGTCACCATCGTGACAACGCGTCTAGCCCCGGCATTGGCCGGTCTGCTGTTCCTAATCGCCGGCTGCACGGGCAGTAGCCCGTCCTCGAGGGACGACGCCGCCGGTCCGGCCACGGTCTCCCCCGACAGCGAGTTCGGCCTCATCACGGGCCGCGTCACCGACGCCGAGGCCCGTCCCATCGCCGACGTCGAGGCCGGCCTGCGCGGCACGGGTCTGCTGACCACCTCCGACGCGAGCGGCTACTTCCAGTTCGCGAACATGAAGCCCGACAAGTACGTCCTCGACGTCGCCCGGCTCGGCTTCACGCCCGTCGCGCGCGAGCTCGAGGTCAAGGCAGGCGAGGAGATCAAGCTCGACATCCAACTCGCGCCCGTTGCCATCGCAGAAGAAGCCTACTTCGAATCCAACCCGTTCAGCGGCTTCCTCGAATGCGCCCTCGGCGCCGTCGTCTGGGTCAGCCCCTGCTCCTACCCCTACACGGCCGCCTTCATCGCGGCCAAGGACGGATACTGCGTCCCGGACACGCCCGCGTGCGCGCCGGCCGTGGCGGACCTGTCCAAGGTCGGCCCCTTCCCGAGCGACCTCCAACCCAACAAGTGGCGGTACAACTTCACGGTCCAACCCGGCGCCGTCGAGGTCGTCAGCGAAATGGCCTGGTCGCCATCGAGCGCCGCCGCGACCAAACTGCACCTCGTCATCTCGTGCGCCCAGTACGACCCCATCCTCGACGACTGCTCGCCCACCTACTCCGACCCGGAGGGCCAGAGCCCGCTGCGGGGCGCATGGAAGACGACACCGCTGGGCCTCAAGGACAAGCCCGTCTGGGTCATGTCCCGCACCTACCTGCCTTTCTTCGACCCCCAGGTCGCGCTCCAACAACGGTTCGAGGTCTGGAACTCGGTCTGGTACAACCAGGCCGCCCCCGAGAACTGGTCCATCCTGAACGAAGGCAAGTAGGTCCGACGCGTTTAAGTCGGCGCCGCGTTTGGGCCGCTCCGTGCGCTCACGCGTCACGTTCGCCGTCGTGGCCGTCCTCGTCTCCGGCCTCCTCATCGTGACGACCTACCGCAGCGAGTCGACGGACCCCGAGCACCAGAAGCCGCGCCACTACAAGGTCGCGGGGTTCATCGCCGGCGCCTTCGCGTTGAGCCTCGTGGCCTTCGCCGCCTCGCAACGCATCGACGGGTTCTCGTTCGGGAGCATCGTCCTCGCCGTGCTCCTCGAGATCATCCTCTTCATGGGCTGGGCCAACAGCCCGCAGGACGAGCCGGACCGGTACTTCTACCTCGCATCCGCCCTGCCCTTCACCCTCATCGTGGCGACGCTGCTTTTCAACGCCCTGCAGAAGGAAGCGTAGATTGCGACACGGTTCGCCACAAACCCCATAAACACACGTGCGACTGGGCGCACGCCGCCGATGACGAACCGTGCCCCCCACGAACCGACGGGATCCCCGGGAAGCACCGTCCTCCTCGTCGACGACGAACCCGACATCCTCCTCGGCTACAAGATGGCCCTCGAGAACGGGCTCGGCGTGCGCGTCGAGACGGCCCGGTCGGGTCTCGAGGCCCTCGGCTGCCTGACGACGCTGCGCCCCGACATCATCGTCTCCGACTACCGCATGCCCGTCATGGACGGGATGGAGTTCTTCACCCGCGTCCGCGGACTCGCGCCCCACATCCCCCTCGTCATGCTCACCGCCTACCCGGATTCGGACCTCGCGGCCACCGCAATCGCTCGACTCGGCGTATCGCGCTTCTTCAGCAAGACGATCGCGCCCGAACAACTCGTCGAAGAGGTCCGGCGACTGTTGGCCCGACCCCGCGTGCCCTCGCCGGGTCCCGCCGCGGCGGCCAAGGCGCCGACGGCCCGTCGTTCAGGCTCGTAGGAGCACCGTGAACGTGGCGCCCCGGCCGAGCCCCGGGCTTTCGCCCATGATCTCGCCCCCGTGGAGTTCCACGATGCCCTTCGTGATGAAGAGGCCGAGACCCGTGCCGGGTTGGACGTCGTCCTGGCCCTGCACGCCTCTCGCGAAGGGTTGGAACAGCTTGCCGATGAACGCGGGATCGATGCCGCGTCCCGTGTCGGCGACACGGATCATGGCGGCCTCCGGCGTGCGCTTGGTCTCGACGCGGATGCGTCCGCCGGCGGACGAGAACTTGAGGGCGTTGGAGAGGAGGTTCTGGTACACCTGCGCGATCCGGTCCGGGTCGGCCTCGACGACGAGACCCGGCTCGAACTGGGTCTCGAGGCGAATCTTGGCATTGCGCGCGGCCTCCTGGAACGCCTCGACGGCCTCGCGCCCGAGCGCGCTCACGTCGACGGGCCCCTTGCGCAGGCCCAGCTTCTTCGCCTCCAGGCGGCTGGACTCGAGCAGGTCGCCCGTGAGGCGGGCCAAGCGTTCCAGGTTGCGCGAGAGCACCTCGAGTTGGCGTTGCAGCTTCTCGTCTCCGGCGTGGCTTGGGTCGGTGCGCAGGCTGTAGAGGATGGACCGCAGCGGCGTGAGCGGCGTCAAGAGTTCGTGCGCGGCCGTGTTGATGAACTGGGTCTTGAACTGGTTGAGTTCGCGCAAGCGGGCCAGTTCCTGGGCGCGGGACTCCGCCTCGCGCATCGCCTGTTCCTGCCGCTTGCGCTCCGAGATGTCCCGGATGATGGCCGCAAAGAAGACGCGCCCGGCGTCCTCGCCCGTCGTGAGCGAGAGCTCCAGGGGGAACTCGGCGCCGTTCTTGCGCACGCCGGCCAATTCGAGCGTCCGGCCCAGCACCCGGGCCTGCCCCGTCGACCGGTAGCGCGCGAAGCCCGCGCGGTGGCCGTCGCGGAACCTCGCGGGCATGAGGAGCGTGAGGGGCTGGCCCTGCACGTCCGTCAACGTGTAGCCGAAGATGGATTCGGCGGCCCGGTTCACGTAGGTGATGAGACCCGCGTCGTCGGCCATGACGATGGCGTCCGGCGTCGATTGGGCGATGGCCTCGAACCGCGCATGCCGAACCTCCGTGCCGACCACCGCCCACCCTCCGGAAGTGAAGCGATTTCGGCGTTATAACCTGCCGAGTCAAGCGAAGACGCCGCGCCGACCGGTGCGGCTTTAGGCAGGCCGGCTTTCACCGGAGGCAACTCCTTCCCCGAACGCGACGGGCCGGTGGTCTAGGGGTTATGACGCTGCCCTTACAACGCGCCCCTGCGCGTGAGTGAGGCGGAGGTCGTCGGTTCAAATCCGACCCGGCCCATCAGAAATTCCCACTCGCCGGATTTGCTCGGTGCGCTTCGAACGCGCGGTTCGGCAAACCGAGCCACCAATGGAATCGCCCTTCGCCGCCTTACCTGCCTCCCAGGGTGCAAGCCCTTGAAGGCCCGGATCTGCGCCTCGATTGGGTTCATTCGGCAAGGCCAACGCTCGATTGTGAGAACCCTGAGCGACCTATCCAGCGGCGAAAGGAGGCTCGGCTGTGAGCACGCCCCGCAACATAGAATAGTGGCAGCCCCCTGGAGTCTAGGCGCATGAGCCGACTCGTCCCAACAAAGCTCTGGGCATCGTTCTTGGTTTGGACGGCAGTGGTTGGCGGATGCTTGGCGCCTCGGGGCATCCAGCCCCGCGGTTCGGAAGCGGTCCTTGACTGTGGTGCAGTCCTGGGAGTTACAGGCTTGGTTGCGGCGACGGCACATCTTCGCGCCGGTGACGTGGACGCGTTCGTTCAGACGGAGATGTATTGTGGCGAGCGCCTGGTCGCGGGATGCCGAGACGGCCTTGAAGACAGTGAGTCATGCCGATCTGTCGAACCTCCGGCTTCGACCGGCGCTTATGCATGTCGAATTACAACCTCGGAGCCCGCTGGCGCGGACCTTGTCGCCGACTTCTCGTGCGGTCACGCCCGCGAGGACGATAACGTTACGACGTTCGTCGAGTCGTCGGTGGCTGTCGAGCCCGGAACCCAAGTCCGCAAGTGGGATTGCACGCCGCGCAAGAGCATTTCCGAGCTTAGTGGTGAGATTCATGAAGCCCCCAAATCGCAAGATCGCACGGGCGACCCCGCTCGGTCCTCGATCAGGTTCTCCATGAACTGGGGATGTCTCTCCATGCATTCACCCCCAACCAGCTGACACCAGGGCAGGTGGCCCGACTTGCCTGACGACGACTGGTTTCGCGTGGTCCTCGTTCTCGCTCTCGCCCGAGTTCACTTGAAGGCGAAGGTTTGTTTGATAATGGAACAAACGCCGCTGGGTTCATCGCAGTGCCTGTAGGTCGTTAACGTAGGAAATGTACGACTTGGGTCCAGCGGGTCTTCGCACCAGCCTTCCCCGACGAGGTTATCTTGGCTGTAGTCGTTCTGCTCCACATTGCATTGGTAAAACCAGGAGCGATGTGGCGATGCCGCGCCCCGAGCGGAAGATGAGGGCTCCGGCCCAGGCCGATGAGCACGCCTAGAACCAAGGCGACGACGCACCATGAAGGCAATGGGCCATCTGCGCAGGCTGTTCCACGGGCGCCACCACACCATAAGGCTTTGCGGGCCAAGAGGGGAAACGTCCCGTGGAGTTTTCCGTGAGGCCCGACCCGGCCCATCCACCATCTTCTTTTTCGGATCCCGCGGACGCGGTCGGAGAAGGTTCATCCAAGGCGAATTGCGCGAAATCGACTGCATGTTACCGCCCCGACCACAATTGAACGCGCTAACGGTGTTACCGCCGTGACCACAACTGAACTGGCTAAGTGTTCCGCGAGTGGCGTTGTCCTCTAATAATCTCAAGCGCTCGCCTTCAGCGTGCGACGGCTCTTGCTCGTGCTGCTCTTGCCGTGGGCATGGATCCCGTCGGCGGCCGCCACGTCGGCACCCTCGGCGGATGCGGCCTCGCGCCTCGTGCTCGTCTCCGTCGAGGCCGGCGCGGCCGCCCAAGTGGCCGAAGCGATCCGACAATTGGGTCGCACTGCCACCCCGTTCCCGGACCTCGACGTCGTCGTCGCGGGCCCCGAGGGGCCCCCCGTCGCCTGGTTGGAGATCCCCGGCGTCCTCGGCGTCCGCCCGAACCCACTTCTGCGACCGTTGCTGGACCGCACGGTCCCCTACATCGGTGCTCCTTACGTCTGGGAGATCCATGGGGAGCGGGGCCAGAACGTGAGCGTCCTCGTGCTCGACACGGGCATCGACGGCACCCACCCGGACGTCCGGCTGGGCCAGAACCTCGTGCAGAACGTCGTGCCCACGCGCCCACCGAATGCCTTGCCGGTCGCCTACGCCGAGGACCAGGCCGTGACGGACGTGGGCGGCCACGGCACGCACGTCGCCGGCATCCTGGGCGCCTCGGGCGAGGGCTCCGACGCCCGCTACGTCGGCGTGGCGCCCAGCGTGCGGATCGTGGGCTTCTCTGCGGGCGTCACGGACCCCACGACGGGCGACACGTTCCTCGACGGCGCGGGCATCCTCTCGGGCTTCCAATACGCCTTGGACAACCGGGACCGGTACCACCTGCGCGTCGTCTCCAACAGCTGGGGCACGAACGGCACGTTCGACCCCACGGATCCGATCACGCATGCCACGTTGGCGCTCTACCGCGCGGGTTTCGTCGTCGTCTTCGCCGGCGGCAACGAAGGGCGCGAGGGCGAGGGGACGATGAACCCGTACAGCCTCGCGCCCTGGGTGCTCAGCGTCGCGGCCGGGAACCTGCGCGACCAGCGAGCGAACTTCTCCAGCATGGGCACGGACGCTGCGGCCTCCGGACTCGCCTACGACCACCCCGACCTCATGGCCCCCGGCACGCGGGTCGTGGCGCCCAAGGCGGGCAGCGACCCGGAGGATTCGACCTTCGTGCCCGACCCCGACCGCGGAGGCGTCTACACCGCCAAGTCCGGAACGAGCATGGCGGCGCCCCACGTGGCTGGAGCCGCCGCCCTGTTGCTCTCCCACAATCCCGAGCTTTCTCCCGATGATGTGTACGACGTCCTCGTCGCGACCTCGCGACCGACGAGCGAACCGCTCTGGCAGGTCGGACGCGGCTACTTGGATGCATACGCCGCGTTCCAGGCGAGCCTGCGCATGCCCGGCACGCGCACCGCGTTCCTCGAGGGGGCGGTGCGCTACGCCGGCCCGGCCTCGGGCGACCCGGCCTTCGCGAAGGACGCGGCGTCCGACGCCCACGTCGCTGCCGTCGAACGGGCTCCGCCGTCCTCCACCGCCACCTCGGCCTCGTCGCCTGCGGAGCCGACGAGCGTGGGCGAGCCCAAGGAGCACGCCCGCACGCCGCCCGGCTCGGCGTGGGTGGCCATCGCGTTGGCCATCATCCTGGTCCTTCGATCTCAACGGCCTCTCGCGCGCTGAGGACGTCGGCCCCGTTCGAGCGACGGGTTCGTAGAGCGAACGTTAAGGCGCGACGCGTCATGCCGCGCACGGTTGGCCGCAGAAGTCCAATTCATCCAGGACCTCGCCATCGTCACGGGCATCGCGGCGCTCACGAGCCTCGTCTTCCAACGATTGCGCTTCCCGCTCGTCTTCGGCCTCCTTGCGGCAGGGGTCATCATCGGCCCCCACACGCCGCCCTTCAGCCTCGTCCGCGACGAGTCGACGCTGCGCACGCTCGCGGATCTGGGCGTCGTGCTCCTCCTCTTCGGCCTCGGCCTCGACTTCAACCTGCGGGGCCTGCGCCGCGTCGGCGGCGTGGCGGCCGTCGTCACCCTCGTCGAGGTCCTCTTCATGTTCTGGGCGGGGTACGAGGTTGCCCGGCTCCTCGGTTGGGACCGACTCGACGGCATCTTCCTGGGGGCCATGCTGAGCATCAGCAGCACCGCCATCATCGTGAGCGTCCTGCGCGAGATGGGGCGACTGAACGAGGAATCGAGCCGCGTCATCTTCGCGGTCCTCGTCCTGGAGGACATCGCGGCCATCCTCATGCTCGTCCTCATCGGCGGCTACGCCGCGACGGGAGAGGTGCCGGTGGCGCAGGCCCTCCTCGCCCTGGGCAAGATGGTCCTCTTTTTCCTCGCCCTCCTCGTCGTGGGACTGCTCGTCATCCCCCGGCTCATCGAACGCGTCGTACGCCAAGGCCGGGGCGAGCTCCTCGTGCTCACCGTGCTGGGCCTCGGCCTCTTGGGCGCCCTCTTGAGCAGCCTCGCCGGCTTCCATGTGGGCCTCGGCGCCTTCCTCATGGGCGCCCTCCTCGCCGAATCCAAGCATCGAACGGTCGTCGAGGAACGCCTGCGGCCCGTCCACGACTACTTCGCCGCCCTTTTCTTCGTCTCCATCGGCACCCTCGTGGACTTCCAGGTCCTGGCCACGTACTGGAAGGTCGTCGCGATCCTCGTCGCGTTGGTCGTCGTGGGCAAGTTCGTGGGCGGCACCCTCTCGACGTTCCTCGTCGGCTACCCGTCACGCACGGCCGCCGCCGTCGGGATGGCCCTGTCGCAGATCGGCGAATTCAGCTTCGTCATCGCCGCCCTGGGGCTCTCGACGGGAGCCATGAGCGACTTCCTCTTCCCCGTCATCGTCGGCGTCGCCGCCGTCACGAGCTTCCTGAGCCCCCTCATGATCCGCCACGGGCAGTTCCTGGGAGACCGCCTTTCCCGACTCGCGCCGGTCTCGCTTCGGACGTACGCGAGCGTCTACACGTCCTGGATGCGGGCCGTCCGCCAACGGCCGGGACAGCCCGCCTCGACCGAACTCGCGTCCGCCCGTCGGGGCGCCATCGTGGCGGCCCTCCTCGTCGTCCTCCTCCTGGGCTCGGGCATCCTCCTCCAATCCTCCGCCGTCGACCTCCTGGAGGGCCGACGCATGTCGCTGGCGGGCGCGACACTCGTGTACTGGGGCGTCATCGCGGCCCTCCTCGCGCCCACCGTCTTCGAGTTCCACCGACGCGTGCGCGACTGGACCGAGGAAGCCCAGCGGGCCCGGGTCGGCGAAGGACGCGGACTGGGCGTGCGCGCGGTCGTCCAGTACAGCATCGTGTTCGTCTCCCTCATCGTCGTCGGGTTGCCGCTCCTGGCCGCCACGGCCCCCTTCTTCAACCACCCCGGCGTCGTCCTCACGTGGATTGGCTTCGTGGGCGGCGCGGGCGTCTTCCTGTGGACGCGGATCCGCCGGCTGCACAACCGGATCCAGGCCAACGTGGAATCGCTGCTCAAGGAAGAACAGGCCACGGTGCCCGTACCGGACGTCCTCCAGGCGCTCTTCTCACGCGACTTCCCCCTGGAGCTGAGCGCCGTGCCCATCCAGATCGGCGACGGAGACTGGGCCGCGGGTCGGCGCCTCGGCGAGCTGGCCATCCGCTCGACGACCGGCGCCAGTGTCGTGCTCGTCGAACGAAGCGACGGCAGCCAGGAGGTTCCCAGCGCGTCCACGTTCCTCTGGCCGGGGGATCGCCTGACGCTCGTGGGCGCGCCCCGCCAGGTCGAGGCGGCGCGGGCGATCCTGCTCAAGCACCGCCTGCGCGAGGAGGGGGAACGCCACGTGCAGAGCGGCAAGCTCATCGTCGGGGAAGCCTCCAAATGGAACGGGCGGCGCCTGTCGGAGACGTCGTTGCCAGAGCGCCACGGGTTGCAGGTCGTCGCCATCCAGCGGGGCACGTCCGCCATCCCCAACCCGGGACCGCACGAGCGCCTCGAGGCCGGCGACGTCCTCATCGTGCTCGGGCGACAGACGGCCATCCTCGGCGCGAACCAGGAGGCCCTCGGCGGCGAGGCCGCCGAAGCGAGCCCGCCGGCCGAATGAGCCGCGCGACGGCCCATGCGATCCCGGCCAGCGCGCTCTCGGCGCCCGCGTACGCGGTCACGCGACCGCTGCGCTTGTCAAGCGATAAATAAGAGGCGCCGCTCATGGCCCACGCGTGAAGCCGTCGCCCGCCGTGGAGGCTCCGCCTGCGCGGACGGAAGAGCACGAGCCCCGGGGCGTCTGCGTCGCCATCCTCCCCACCGAGAAGCCGGCGCGCATCGTGGGCGACTCGCCCGGCGACTTCATGGAACGCCTCACGAACTCGACGCTCGCGTGGGTCAACTTCGCCGTCGACGACCTGCAACGGGACGCCCCGCACGTGGCGACGCTCCTCGGCTTCAGCCCGAGCCTCGTGGACGCCCTCCTCGAGAGCCAGTACAGCAACTACCGCGACCGCGAGAGCGAGTTCGGCATCCGGCTGCCGGTCGTGAAGATCCACGGCCAGGAGTTCGAGGGCGCGCCCCTGCTCATCCTCGTCCGGTGGGGCCTCGTCCTCTCCCTGCACGAGCGCGGCAAGGTCAACCGCATGGTGCGCCTGAGCCGCTACGCCGACGTCTTCATGCGCAAGATCCCCAGCGACCGCGCCATGCCGGACAAGCTCACCATCCTCCTCACCCGCCTCCTCAACGAGAACAACGAACGCAACTTCGACTCGCTGCGCTACATCCAGGAACAGGGCGACCTCATCAGCGCCGACCTCCTGGCCGCCGACCACCCACGCGAGGAGGTCGGCAAGCAGGTGTACGGCGTCAAGCACCTCCTCGTCGCGTACCTCGATGCCCTCTGGTCGACGCTCGACGTCATCCAGAGCCTACGCTACGGCGACGCCGAACTCGTCTCCGACGACGAGACGCTCCTCGCGCGCGTCGGCATCCTCGGCGACGACCTCACCCGCCAGATCCAACTCGCGGAACACACGACGGAGGTCCTCGTCTCCGGCCTCGAGGTCCTGCAGAGCGTCTACAACAACCAACTCCAACAACTCAACAACCGCCTCGCCATGGTCGTCGCCTGGCTCACGATCCTCGGCACCGTCATCCTCGTGCCCAACACGATCGCGACGCTCTTCGGTCCCGTGACGACCTACCACGGTCAGGGCCTCGTCGCGTACGTCGCCGGCACCCTCGGCCTCACGCTCCTGGCCACGCTCGCGTCGTGGACGTATGTGCGCCGCCAAGGACTCATCCCGGACGCGAAAGAACGCCGACGGTGAGCGCGCCCCGGCCCGGCGGCCGAAAGGGAGAGGACGGCGGGGCGGGGACGTGTGGATGTCCCCGAACGGAATTGCCGGGAGGTTTGGGAGCCCCGGAGAAGAACCCCCGCCCGTCCGTACATCATGATTCGCGCGGGCCCTTGAAGTCCGTTGCGGGCGGCAATCGCGGCGACCACGTTGCTTCTCCGCGCGGCGCGACGCCAGCGTTGCGGGCACGATTCCCATCGCTCGCCCTCGCGCACCCCGCGGGCCCGTTGGATTCCACGCAAGCGGCCACGCGGCGCACGAGAAGTCGCCGTGACAACGTCCCCCAACGCTCAAAACGAGGCCGGACAACTCTTCAACGCTTGTGGGACCCTGAACGCTGCCGGCTCTGCAAGTCGGAGGGCTTCGTCGTCTGGCACCGCCTCTTTCCGGCCCCCGAGTCGTTCCTCGCGTGCATCTCGTGCCACGATCTCCTCTCCCACGGCGCCGAGGCCTGCCGCACCGGGCCGGCGGACCCGCTGGACCTTCTCGTGACCGCGCGGTCCTTCGGCGGCGAGCTCTGGAAGGCGGACGGCATCGAGTATTGGCTGCGCAAGCCCGCGACGCTTCCCCCCACACGCCCGACCCGTTGGCCCTCGGGCCCGCACCGATGACGCAGGGGGTCCTGGTCGCGGCAACACCGGCGCTGCCAACCCATTTAGCGGACGCGAGGGTCGAGGAGGCCGGCGAGAGACATGCGGACCGGTTTGAAGCGCAGCGCGACCCGTTGGACCCCCCTGATCGTCGTCGGCCTGGCCTCGCTGGCCTTGGCCGCCATCGTGCCTTCCGCCGCGGCGGATGGCACGTTCGCTGAATGCGGCCAGTACCCGCTGGGGCAGCCCGACGGGGACGGCGGCCTCGATGACCTTGTGAAGGAGCACGGCAACGCCGTCTACTACGAGAGCTGCCGGCTCGTCCTTGAAGCCACGAGCGACACCCTCAACTTCGTCCTCAACACCTTGAACGACGCGTGCCGCTTCGCGACGGGCCAACCCTGCATCGCGTGAGCAGCCTCGACCGGTGCGGGCAACACGCGTGTTGCCAAGCGGCTTATCCTCGCGCGCCTCCGCCACGATGGGCCTCTGGCCCCGGGTGAATCCATGAAACCCCTCCTGCTTGGAACGATGATGGCCCTGGCCTGCCTGGCCGTGCTCGCGACCGTCCCGACGGCCTCCGCCGCGCCCGTCTGCTCCCCCACGCCGCTCGGCCCCCCGGCCGGCGACGGTGGCCTGGACGACCTGGCCAAGGAACACGGCAACGCGATCATCTACAACGGGTGCTCCCTCGCGATCGGCACCGTCGGCTCCACGGCCTCGTTCGTCTCCGACCAGTTCGACGCCGTGTGCGACTTCGCCCTGGGCCACCCGTGCATCAAGTCCGAACAGTGGGACTGAGCCCCTCGGGGCGGCGGGCCTCGCTTGCGTCCCTTGGGCGCAAGCCACGGCGTAGGAACGGCAAGCCTACACGGTACGATCTGATCGAGCGGTGCCGGAGGCCGCGCTCAAGAAGACGAGGTTGGCCGGACCCTACGGGCCGTCGGCTTCGCCTCGGCGCTCCCGGAAGGCTCTGCCGGTCCTTCGACGGCCCCGGTCGTGCGCCATTCCTCACGCACACGCTGGACCTGCCCACGCGCCCGCAGCCGCCCGAGGATGCGGGAAACGAACCCCTGACTGATACCGAGGCGGGAGGCCAGTTCCGCCTGGCTTCGGGCCGGCCGATTCCGCAGCGCCTCCAGCGTCGCGGATTCCCACCTGGACCGCTTGGCCGTGCCCGGACCCGGCACGCGCCCCACGTCGCTTGGGCGGTAGAAGATGGTTCGGCGGTTCTGCCGCCTTCGGACGACGAGACCTCCTTGGACGAGGAGGCGCAGATGGTGCGACGCGGCCGAGCGGGAGCGGCCCAGGACCGTCCGCAGCTCATAGAGGCTTACGCCTGGACGCGCCGCCACGGCCTCGTAGAGGAGACGGCGCGCGGGATGATCGAGGAGGCGGTCGCGAGCCAGGCGCGCGTAGAGGACGAAGAGCCCCCATGCGGCCCACCCCGCGGCCGCGAGCGCCGCCGCGACCAGTGCCACGTGTATGGGAAACGCTCCGGCGGCAACGCCGGTCGGGGGCATCCCTCCGGGTCCCTCCCACGTTCCGCCCTCGAATGCGAGGCGGTCCGGGCCGCTATGGAAGACGAACGCGCCGTCGGTGCGCGTGGCCTCCGCGCTCTCGTCGCGGTGGGTCTCATCCCATCTCAAGGCGCCTTCGAACGGCGGAAGGCTCATGGCGCCCGCGAAGGCCAGCGCGGGGGCTCGCAGCGTCAGGGGACCCTCGCCGGGCCACGTTCCACGCGCGTCCGGGTCCAGGGTGGTGATGCGAGCGACGCGCACGACGTGGTCGGTTAGGCCGGGCACGGTGCGGTTCGACTCGTCCCATTCGCCGGTCCGAAGACGCTCGCTGTGGCGTGCGCCATCCTGGGAGGATCGGTACGTTAGGTCGAGCGTCGAGTTCCAGACGAACGCGTCGAAGCGACCGGCGAGTTGGAGGGTCGGGCCCTGGCATTCTGCGCGAAGCGTCCAGGACGCGTTGTCCGAGACCTCGAAGCCATGGAACCGTTGCGGGTGGGTCCAAGGCTCCGGAAGGAGGCCGCACCGGCCTGCGAAGACAAAGCTCCCCTGCGTCACGCGCGCCATCCAGGACGAGGCCGGCTCCAGGGACGCGATGGTCACGTTGAGCGAGAGCAGATCCTCGTTCGGTTGTTGCGGCCCCTTGTAGACGGCGAATTTCGGGATGGCCGCGTGCACGCCGAGCGTCGAGCGACGCTCGAGGACCGTGAGCCGAGCCCGGGGGGATTCGAGGAGCGGCAGAGCGTCGCTCCCGGGTTGGACGGGCGTCCAGAGCGCCGTCGTGATGTTGGAGGCGGAGAGCTGACCGTTGAGGCTGGCCGGCTCCTCGATGCGTACGTCGGCCTTGATAGGGTGCGAGACCGTCGCGGCCGCCGGAAGGAGGACGAACATCGCGGGCAGGAAGGCGACGAGCCAACAACCGCGTCCACGCATCGGGCGCTCGGGCGACCATTCAGGCTTTAAGAATTGTGGTCGCGCGTGGAATGGGCGCATCACGGGACCTTCGTGCGGTGCACGCGAGCGGCGGCTGGACGACGCGAGACGTTCACGGCCGCGAGCGGGACGCCCGCCTCGCCGCTGGCCCCGGGGGCGCGGGGCCATCGCTATACGACGACGTACGTCGTGCCCACTTCCTGCCCCACGGGTTCGAACTGTCCTGCGAAGGCGAGAGCCATTCGGACCGGGTTTGAGACCTCGGATGGAACGGGGGGTGGCAGGTTCGCGCAGCAGTTCGTCCACCGGACGACGTAGACTCCCGGCGCGTAGTGATGCACGAACGTGACGCTCGTCGTGACGGGCGTCGGGTGCGCGACGGCGAAGGAGGTGTCGTCGCACGTGCTCGCGTACGTGCCCGCCGGTGTGGTCTGGTTTAGGTGATCGGCGAGGCAGGCCCGCGCGCCGTCCCCGTAGTCGATTTCAAGCCCGCCATAGCAGCAGAGTCCCGACGCGACCTCGTCATAGCGGAAGCGAATCGCCGGAAACCGGGCAGGAGGCACGCAAGGGAACTCGCAGGGCTCGATGCAGGGAAGTTCGCACTTGAGGCTCGTCACGGGCTCCCATGTCAGCGCCGCGGCGGCGATGTGGTCGGCCTGTACCGGGACCGAGAGGGCGGCGGCCGTCAGCGTCAGGATGCAGAGGATGTTCGTGGGCAGGCGCGAGATTCGACGGTTCATGGGCATGGTTCCGGGTTTCTTCCTCGTTCGTCGTAGGTTTTCGTGGGTGGAGAACTCAGGCGGTTCGCGCCGGGACGCGCAGGAGACCGGGGGTCCCCTTGGCGACGGACACGGCGAAGTCGTTGACGGCCCCGCACGCCACGAGCACCGTCCCTTCGCCTTGGCAATGGCCCTCGACCCCGGACGGACCCATCACGTGGCCGATGAGGTAGCACGGAAACGGCTCGCTCGTCATGCAACTGATGGTCGAGCCGTTGCAGGTGGCCGTCGCCGTGCCGGCCCCTACCATGAAGAGGATGAAGCGGCCGCCGGTCGTACAATCGAACGTGCAGTCGCCCCGGCCGCCTGTGACGATGAAATGGCACGCGTCGGGGGCGTCGCCGGCTGCCGCGGTCGGCGCGGCCTGGGCGGGCTCGGCCGATGAGAGCGCCCACCCGGTCGTCACGGTGGCGGGAACTTGGCGAATGTCGGTCCCGTAGATCTGGGTGCAGGCCGTGGAACAGCCACCGGGCCCGCCCGTCACGATGCCGAGTGCGGCGCCCAGCTCGCAGCCGGGCCGTGCATCGTTCGCGACGACCAGCGGGCCTCCGGAGTCGCCGGGGCTCACGACGCCGGTCAGCCCCAGGCGTTGCCCATCGGCGTACGTGAGGCGGGCGGCGCGCGGGACGCTTGTGACCAGCCCGGTCGTCGTGCCATGACCCACGTGCTTCACGAGCGTGTCCGCGGCGACGGTACCGGACCACGCGGCGCACGCGGGTCCGCCGACGTAGGCGACGTTCGGGTCCACGAAGGCGGACCACTGGGGCAGGATGTCGATGAGGGCCCAATCGTTCTGTGGCCCCGTGTTCGTGAAGCTCTGGACCGTTCCCAAGTAGGCGACGACGGGCACGACGGGCGCGGCCAGGATGTAGACGGGCTGTCCGACGCGTTCCGCGCAGTGGCCGGCGGTCCCGATTTGTGTGCCGTTGGTGTAGATGAAGTTGGACGTGCACAGGGTGCGCTTGCCGTTCGCCTTCTCGAGTATGAGCAGGGCCCCGGGGCGGACGAACAGGTAGTCGGGCGCGACAGGGACGCCGCCCTGCAATGTGCCGTCGGCGTCGGCGTGGACCTCGTAGAGTCGGCCGGACCGGGCGGCCCCTTCCGCCGCCTCGGCCACGGAGTCCTGGAACCATGCAGGACCCGGAAGATACGCTTCGTCCCCCGTTTCCAACGGCGCGAGGGCAACGGTCGATCCGGCGGTCAGGGTCATCAGTCCGAACAGGAGGGATGGAATCCTCATGGCAGAGACCCGCGTGCGGGGCTCGGGATTTATGGAGCGTGGTCCTCGACGGAATCGTACTTGAGCGTTCACGTTTCCCCTGCCTGCTCGCCGCCGTCGCGAAGCGTCAGCGGGTTCAACGGGCTCACGAGAACACCTAATACGCTCGTCGCCGACGGCGGCCGGCATGGCCGCCGTTCGAACGCTGCTTGTCGCCACGCTACTGCTTGCGGCGCCCACGGTCTCCATCCCTGCGCTTGCGAACGATCCTCTCACGCCCGTCGTGAGCGCGGTCCAGGGGCGCCCCGAGGGTCCGTGGCCGCGGGCCAGCCCACCCGCGGACCTTCCGCCCGTCCGCGGACACGGCTACATGCCGACGATGCTAATCTCCAACGTCGGGTCCGAACCGTTCGTCGGCGACCGCATCATCGAGATCCCCGAGCTCCACGTCTCAAGGCGGGTCCCGATGCAGCTCGGCCTCACGGCCGGCATCAGCGATTCCGACCTGACGTTCGACCCGGACGTCCTCGTCCCGTCGGACGCGCCCGACCGGATCACGGTGCGGTTGTGGTTCGAGGCCCAGGGGGAGCGTGTGGGACAAGGCTTCGACGTCTCGCTCCAGGTGTACGACGAAGCGGGCTTCTGCGCGACGCCCACGCTCGCCTATGCCGCCGGAGCGAAGGACGTGCATGCCCCGTGGGATTTCCCCTACTACGCCTTCGATCTATGCAACTGGTCTCCCGAAACGCGGTGCGTGACCCTGACGGCCATCGACCGCAACACGGGACGACCGCTCCTCCAACCTTTCCAGACGATGCTCACAGTGGACGCCCTGCGCACGCTGCTAGGCGTAGGATACGCAGCCGGAGGGTCGAGCGACCTGGCCTGCATGCGGCCCCACTCGTCCATCGCCTTCCTGACGACGTTCGAGGCGGCGCCCCTCGTGCCGACGCCGGCCGACGTTCTGCCCCGCTTCGCGCTCCTGTGGGATGACGGCAGGTTCGAGACGGTCGACGGGGACGCGCAGACGTTCGCCGGCGTGAACCCGCCGCGTGCCCCGCCGCCCCTAGGAACGTGAGCCGACGGTGCGGCCAACGCGAAGGCCGGGTGGTGCGCTCGCGCATGCACCGGCGGCCGGCCTCGTAGCGGCCAGCGTTGGGAACCATTTAGTACCACTTTCCTCTGACGCCTCCCCGGACGTGGTCCCCATCGCAGGACTAGACGACCGAGAGTGGTCAGCGTCCACCTGAACAGCTAAGCCCCGTAGTCTAGTGGTCAAGGATAGGGGACTCTGGATCCCTTGGCACCGGTTCGAATCCGGTCGGGGCTATCGCATCGGCATGCGGCCGCGCTCGCAAACGTCGCGTGCCCGCTGCGCGCCGGCATGCTCACGCAAGCGTGAAGCGCCCGGCCCGGTGGCGCTCCCCGTCCGGGCACGCGTCGCAGTGTTGGGGATCCTGTTCCAGGCCGCGCCGGCACGCGAGCGCGAGCCGGTCGCGGACGAACGCCTCGACCCTCGAGTCGGCGTACGCCTCGCGCTCGTCGTAAGGGAACGCGCCGGGGGCCTCTTGCCGCGCGCCCCCGAAGACGGTCGCTCCGAGCTTGAGGAAAAGGGGCCTGCGCTTGTCGACCTCCAAGTGGAACGTCGCCCAAACGGTCCCGTTGCGTTGGGCGCCAAAGTCGGCGCCTTGCCCGCGCGGCGTGGCCTCAAGTTCGTAACCGGCGTTCCGAATCGCCATCGCGACGCGCACCGCGGCCTCCGTCTCGAGGACGGTCTCGGGCACGGTCACGGCGTCGGCCTCGTCGCTCGGATCGTGAGGCGGACGTAATCGAGTTCCCACCCGACGCCTTCGGCTTCGTACGCCGTCGCGAACCGGTCGACGAAGGCCTCGCGCAACGCAGCGTCGCCCAGCTGGGTGAGGTAGGGAAGGATCGGCGCCGTCCGGACGAAGGCCGCGAAGGCCGCGCGGTCCTCGAAACGCACGGGAGCCTCGTGCAGTCGCGCGTCGACGTGGATGAAGCCCGCGTCGACGAGCCGGCGGCGCGTGGCCTCCGCGTCCTCGAAGTGCCACGGCGGCGTCCACGACCGGAAGCGTGGGGCGAACTCGGGCGAACGCGCCACGGCGTCCGCGACGCGAACGACGCGCGCGATGTTGCCCCGCCCGCCGAACTGGGCAAGGACCTGGCCTCCGGGACGCAGGAGTTCGCGGAAGCGGCGGAAGACCCGCTCGTGCTCGGGGACCCAGTGGAGGACCGCGTTCGAGAAGACGACGTCGACGGGCCCGGTCTCGGACAGGTCGCGCAGGTCCTCCTCCTTGACGACGGCGCGTCCCCCATAGCGCGCGAGACGCCCGCGGGCGAGGCGGACCATGGCGGGGTCGACGTCGACGGCGATGATGCGCCCCCGCGGAAGCCGCCCGAGGAGGCTTTCGGCCAACCCTCCGGGGCCGCATCCGGCGTCGAGGACGACCTCGTCGCCCCTCCACGGGTGCGAATCCAGGAGGGCCTGGCCCCACCGGCGCTGCGCGGTCGATGCCTGTTCGTAGGCGTCAGCGTCCCAGTCGAGCCCGCGGGCCACGAGGCGCGTACACTCACGTCCTACTTCTAGTTCTAGTCGATGCCGGTCGACTTTGGCCACGCGATGGATGGTCGAGGTGTCGAATCCGCAGAAACCGGCTTACGACACGGAGAGTGCCAAACTAATACGATTCTGGTGGACGGTTAGCACGCATCGGAGGAAATGATAGTGACCGAGGTCCAGTACCGTACGACGCAGGCCGAGATTCCGCACGCGAACCTGTCCCAGCCCCTCTTCATCCTGGGCATCGCGACGGGTCTATTGTCCATCCTCATGTACGAACTGTCGATCCGCACCGTGACGGTCTTCGGCCGCACGTTCGGCGACTACAACTGGCTCGAGGCCGCGTTCGTGCTCGGCCTCGTGACGGTGCCCCTCATCTTCTTCGCCCTGGTCTGGGCCGTGCGCGAGGTCCCCTCGGCCATCGTCTTCGGGACGGTCGGCCTCATCGTGTGCCTCGTCGGGGCGGGCCTGTTCGCCTACTATTTCCCGGACCAGATCAGCAGCGCGGCCACGGCGCAGGACGACCGGACGGTCCTCGTCGTGAACGTCTACCTCATCGGCCTCCTGATGCTGCTCGTCGGCCTCTACGCCGGCCACACCATCCTCGAACGCCGCATGCGTTCGCTGGAGGCGGCACTCCGGGAACCCACGACCATCGAGGTCCCGGGGGAGAAACGCCTAGACACGACGCCCGTCCCCATGGGCCAGGTGCTGGATGTCTACGAATTGGAGGGCGTGCGCCGCTCCGACGCGCGCAAGCTTCGCGCCGTCGGGGTGCGCCACACGGGCCAACTTTTGGCCTACAACGCCGACCGTTTGACGCGTGAGACCGAGATCGACGCGGCGAAGATCGAGACGTGGCAGGCGATGGCGGACCTCGTGCGCATCGACGGCATCGGGCCCCAGTTCGCCGCGCTGCTCGTGCGCGCGGGCGTCCTGAGCGTGGAGCGCCTCGCGGACGAGACGCCGGAGACGCTCGTCCAACGGGTCGAACAGTACGTGAAGGACGCCAGGCACCCGCCCACGCGGGCCGGCGTCGACATCGGCCGGGCACGCGCGTGGATCAGCGAGGCGCAGGCCCTCGCCGGGAAGACGCCGCCGCCTCAGACGAATGCGAGCGCCACGCAGACGCCGCCCAAGATCACCGCCGCGGCCCAGTAGCCGGCCGTGGCGCGACGCGTTCGGGCCAACCATTCTTCACGGTCGCCGCCGGGTCCCGGCAGGTCCGGGCGGCGGCGCGCCTTGCGGAACCGCGCTTGGCTGGAGGCGCCGTTGAGGAGGAACGCGGCGGCCAACGCCCACGCGACGCCCGTGATGGCGGCCGCTACGCCGACCGGTAGTTCGGGATAGGGGCGCGGGCCGCCCGTGCGGTCGGCCAAGAGCGTCAAGCCGGCCAGGGTGAAGGCGGACGCGGCGGCGCGCGTCCAGAACTGCCATCGGTCCGCCCGCCACAACGCTTCGACCCACGCGGGGTTTCGCGCCTGGGGTCCGAAGGAGACGCTCGCGTACCCGTGGAGTTCGCGTTCGAGCCGGATCTGGCGACCGTGGACCTTGGCGCTCACGAGGAACCATGCGGCCGCCACGACGAGCGCGAACCACGTGAGGGCCGCGGGCACGCCGGGTGAGGCGCGTGCCGTTCTTCAAGGCTGTCTTGTGAGGTCGTCGAGGCTGTCGGCGTGGCGTAGGCCCGCCAGGACGGCGAAGAAGTAGTCGAGGTCGGCGCCCGCTCGCACCAGGTTCGCATCGTACGCGCCCGGGGCGCCCAAGAGGGCGTTCGTGCTCGGGCCGGCGATGGCCCACTGTTGGCGCCCTTCGGGGTGGTCGAGCGTGAGGGTCCCGGCACCGCCGATGGAACCCCATAGGAAGAGGCCGGCGTCGCCTTGGACGGTCCCGTTCTCTTCGTCGAAGAGCGCGAGGCTCGCGCCCGGGCTCGTGTGGGCGCCGATGCCGCCGGCCAGCGTCTGCGCGTCGACAAGGGTGAACGCTTTCGTGGTGTGGATGCGCGAGACCGTGACGGGGCCGTCGCATCGGACGGAGGCGGCCAGGCTGGCACCATCCAGGATCGTGCTGGGCCACGCCTCGAGGTCACGCGCCAGAAGGAGGAACCGGGCGTCGCCGCGCCAGCTCGGAGCCTCGAACGTCGTCTGCCGGGCCTCACGGTCGCCGCCGGGGCCGGCCTCTTGCCGCGAATCGACGAGCCCTGCGACGTGGACGTGGGACGCCTGGGCCGAATCCGTCACGCTCCAGGCGTTGAGGGCATCGCCTTGCAACGCGAAGACGCCGGTCACGCCGGTACGACCGGCGAGTTGGGCGTAGCCGCCTTGGAAGAGGCAGTGGACCGGTTCGTCGGCGTGGAGTGTGGCGAGGAATCCGGCCTCGCCGGAGAGGCGGTCCGTGGACCAGGTGAGGATGGGCTCCAAATCCGCGAGGGGGGTCGGTTGTCCGCCGGAGACGAGGTCGTGGGGCGTCGGGGTGCCGTTACCGGGTGGGGAGCCGAGGCAGGCGGCCAAGAACAGGAGGGGCAGTGGCGCGAGTGCGCGCACAATGAGTCAGCGGGGGGCGCGCGTCTACTAGGGGGCCGCTTGGGGCAATTCTCCCCCGGCGAAAGGCTCTTGAAGGCGAGGCGCAGCCGCGCCCCGGCGCACCCAGCCGGTGGGCGTGCGGTCGTATTGGCGTTGGGTGGACGAGGCGAACCGGGCGCCGTCCCAGGCGCGGACGCGGATCTCCGCGGTCTCGCCATCAAGGCGGATGACGTTGTACGAGTTGGGTTCTCCGCGGCGGCGCACGGAGAGGGCGGTGCCGGCCTGGGCCACGAGGATGGACCGCTTGACCTGGTGGTGCTCGCGCAGGTCGCCGGTGAAGCCGACGTGATGGTGGCCGCACAAGAGGAGGTCCGCGCCGGCGGCGACGAGGGCTTCGAGGGCGAGCGGTGCGCGGCCGACGATCTGGGTGCGCGGGCGTTGCGGCGTCGGCAGGAAGGGGTGGTGGGTGACGAGGAGGCGCACGGCGGTGGGTTCGGCGCGCGACCAGTGGCGCCGAAGCGCCGCGAGCTGCCAGCGCGAGATGCGACCGTTGGCCCACAGCGAGGAGCGGGCGGTGCTCAACCCGACGATCGAGAGTTCGGCGTCTTCGTACGTGGGGGTGGCCTCGGGGTGGATGAAGCGTTTGAAGCGGCGCCAGGGGAAGAGGAAGCGTCGCACGACGTCGTAGAGCGGGATGTCGTGGTTGCCGGGGACGACGACGCGCGGCACAGGGAAGCCGTCCAGGTAGGCGCGGCACGCGCGGAACTCGCGCCGGCGGGCGCGCTGGGTGAGGTCGCCGCTCACGACGAGCACATCGGGCGCCTGCGAGCGGATGTCGGCCTGCAACGCGGCGGCCACGGAGGGATCGTCGCGTCCGAAGTGGAGGTCGGAGATGTGTGCGATGGTCCTCACCGGCGAGGCCTCCGGGGTCGCAGCACGCGCAGGGCGCCCGGGCGGGTCTGGACCGTGAGGGGCGGCTTCATGCGTCGGAGTTCGCCGTCGAGGGCGACGCGCACGAGCCGGCGGTCGGTCTCGACGCGCAGTCGGCGGGTCGTGTAGGCGCGGAAGTCGCGGCCCGTGCGCAGGCGGCCCGTGAGCGCTCGCACCGGCAGCGCGATGATGCGCCGGGGCGGCAAGGGGCCGCAGAGGTAGACGCCGAGGAGGCCGGACCGCAGGCTTCGCCGTCGCCCGATCCGTAGGTAGCGGAACTCGTAGGGGTTGTTGCCCACGAAGAGGAACGGCGTGAACGCGTCGACGGCCCGGTCGTCGGTCTCGAGGCGAACGCGGATGTGGCGGTGGCGGCGCAGCACGGTGGCGGCGGCGCGCGCGAGGGCGTGCCACTTGTTGCGCCCGAGGACCTCGCGTTGGGCCTCGCGGCGGCGCACGACGCGGGGGTAGAGGCCGAGCGAGGCGTTGTTGACGAAGACGGCGTCGTTGATCTGGGCCACGTCGACTGGGACGGCCGCGCCCTTGGCGATCGTGCGCGCGGCGGCCCGAAGGCCGAGGGGGATGGCGGCGTCCTTCGCGAAGTGGTTGGCGGATCCCAGGGGGAGGATGCCGAGGGGCACATGGCTGCCCACGAGGGCCGCCGCGGCCGCGCTGACGGTGCCGTCGCCGCCCGCAACGACGATGGCATCGGGATCCGACTTGGCGTGGCGTCGGACGAGCGACTCGATGCTCGCGCCGGGAGCGGCCTCGATCTCGGGGCGCAGTCCTTCGAGTTCCATCGCGCGTCGGATGCGGGCAAGGCGTCGGGCGTCCCGGCCTCGCCCCGAGACGGGGTTGACGAGTACGACGTGGCGGCGCACGCGGATTCCTCGTCCACGGGGGGCTTAAAAGGACGGTGGACGCGAGGTAACTAGGCGGTCACGTCGAGGCCGAGGGTGGCCAGTGTTTCCGTGCCGCGCGCCAATTCGACGTCGTAGTGGCCCGGGCGCGGGGGCGTCCACGCCCAGTGCAGCGCCCCGGGGGCGTCGGCGTCGCCGACCACGGAGAGGACGGCGCCCTCGACGCGGATGGTGAGGTCGCGCGCGGGCGGCGCCGGATTGGAATCGTTGTACGTGCGGACGTACCACGTGAGGTCACTCGGGCGACCCGCGTGCAGGTCGTTGGGCCATTCGAGACTATGCCTCCAGTCGCCCACGCGTGCGTTGCGGGCGACCTGGAGGGGGTAGTGCGCGGCGCGTTCGCCGGGCAGTTCGATGTGGACGAGGCGGGCCCGGGTGATCGTGACGGCGTCGACGGCTTGGCGGTCCGTGAGGTAGTCGCTGGCGCCGGGGATCTGCGTCAGGTCCACGGTGGGTACGCGTGCGATGTGGTGGACGACGTCGAGGCCGTCGACGAGTTGGCCCCACACCGTGTAGTTGCCGTCGAGGTGGCTCGTGCCGAAGTCCATGAAGAAGAGTTCGGGCCCGCCCGAGTTGGGGTCCGCGCCGCGGGCGATGCCGGCCGCGCCCGCGCTGAAGTGGTAGTCCGGGTCCGTCTCAAGGGGCACGCGTCGCGGGTCGTCGCTGGCGCCGCCCGCCTTGTCGACGACCTGGATGACGTGCCCGGGGACGACGCGGTTGAACTCGCGTCCCGCGTAGTAGCCTTCGGCCGCGTAGGACTTGACGAGTTCGACGGTGCGCGGGGCCGCCTCGGGGTAGAGGATGACGGTGAAGTCGCCGGATTCGGTCTCGAAGACGATGGCGTCGCGCGAGACGGGTGGCGGAGGCAGGGTGGAGGTGGGGCCCGGCGCGTTCGGGCCGACGCATCCCGCGACGAGGACGATGAGGAGGGCGTAGCGGCCGACGCGGGGCACGAGTCCCGTTTGGTTCGTCCCCGCATAAGGGTTTCCTCTGGCGGCCCGGCTCATCCTATTCGGAGGCGACGGGGGCGATGCCGAGGATGCGGCGCGTCTCGTCGTGGACTTCGCGCAGTGTCTCAAGCGAGACCTGTTCGGGGGCGGCCTGGGGGAGTTGTCTTGCGAGGTCCGCGAGCCAGGCGTGTTGGTCCGCGTGGATCCAACCGACGCGGTGGTAGTGTTCGAGGAGGCGTGGGACCCATTCGGTGCCGACGCGTGAGACGAGGTAGTCCATCCATCGCACGAGGTGGGGATGGCCTTCGACGACGGCGAGCGCCACATTGCCCTCGGCCGCGTGGGCGTCGTGTTCGCGGACGACGAACGTGGCCTCCCAGACGGCGGGCGCCGCCTTGGGTGCAATCACGGTCGTGCTCGCGCCGGCGTTGGCGACGAGCGTCGCGTCCAACTCGATGGGTTCCGCGTCCTTGGTCGGCGTGGGCACGACGCGGGAGAGGGCCTCGAGCCTGTGCAGGATGCGTTCGAGGGAGGTCAACCGGTTCATGGCCTCGCATCGCAGGCGTCGGTCAGCCTCGATCCCGCTCTCGATCGCCTCGAGTTGGGCCACGAGCTTCTGGAACTCGGGGGGCGGCTCGGCCGCGGAGGAGGGGTTCGGCGAGGCCTCCGGCCCCCCGGGATCGACGGATTCCACAACGATGGCGGGGGCTTCGCGGACGTGGAGGGCGACTTGTGCAAAGCTCATAGGAGGCCGATTCGCGCCTCGCCCACCACGGGTGTATAAGCCTTCGGCCGAGGGTATATCTTCTAGGTGAAAACGCCCCAAAGCGGGCCTGTTTCGCCCCCTTAAGGGGCCGGCGTCGGGCCGCCGGTTCCGGCCTCGGTGGGCGCCGCCGGTCCGAGGATCTGGCGCGCCCGTTCGAGGGCGGCGTCGATGTTGGGCTGGATGTTCTCGTCTCCGATGGTCCGCGTGAAACCGCTTCGCATCATGAGGTCGAGGGGCTGGGATTGGACGGCGGAGAGGAGGACCGTCACGCCGCGCTTGCGAAGCTGATCCGTCGCGACGGTGAACGCGTTGAGGGCCGTCGCGTCCAGGTAGGGGACGTGGCGCATGCGGAAGAGGACGATCTTCGGCTCCTTGCCGGTGCGTCCGAGGACTTCTTCGAATCGCTCCGCGGCGCCGAAGAAGAAGGGGCCATCGACGCTGTAGATGACGACGCCGACAGGGATCGCCTTGCCTTCGAGGCTGTGCTGGTGGTAGCGGGGGTCGGTCTCGGGGTTGACAACGTTGACCTGGGAGAGGCTGGACATGCGGGCGAGGAAGAGGCCGGCCGCGAGGACCATGCCGACGCTCACGGCGAAGGTCAGGTCGACGAGCACGGTGAGGCCGAACGTGGCGAGCAGGACGCCCGCGTCGGCCATGGGCATGCGCAGGAGCTGGCGGAACCGGTGGCGTTCGCTCATGTTCCAGGCGACGACGGCCAGGATGCCCCCGAGGACGGCCATGGGCACGTGGGCCACGAGCGGGGCGGCGACGGCGAGGACGGTGAAGACGACGACGCCGTGGACGAAGGCCGCCACGGGCGTGCGCGCGCCCATCTGGACGTTCGTGGCCGTGCGGGCGATGGCGCCCGTGGCCGCGATGCCGCCGAAGAGCGGCGTGGTGAGGTTGGCCAGGCCCTGGGCGACGAGTTCCTGGTTGCTGTTGTGGCGGAAGCCCGTCATCCCGTCCGCGACGACGGCGCTCAGGAGGCTCTCGATGGCGCCCAGGAGGGCGATCGTGAGGGCGCTCGGGGCCATCTCGCGCATCGTGGCGATGGAGAAATCGGGCCAGGCGAAGGCGGGCACGCCCTGGGGGATGGTGAAGAGGTCGCCGACGGTCTGGACGTCCAGCTGCGGCACGTAGCGCACGGCCAGCGTGAGCACCGCAAGGGCGAGCGCGGGGCCCGGGATGCGTGGGGCGACGCGCTTCGTGCCTTGGATGATGAGGATCGTCGCGAGTGCGATCGCGACGGCGGGCCATTCGAGCCGGCCCAGGTGGGAGACGACGACCTCTAGGGCCCCGGGCGCGTCGCCGGGCACCTTGATGCCGACCTCGTTGAGCCGCAGTCCCAGGACGTGCTGGAGCTGGCCGAGGAAGATGATGACGGCGATGCCGGCCGTGAAGCCGGTCGTGACGGGGTACGGGATGAACTTGATGAGGGTGCCCAGGCGGAAGAGGCCCATGAGCAGGAGCAGGACGCCGGCCATGAACGTGGCCACGAACAACTTGTCCAGGCCGTGGCCTTGCGTGATGCCGTAGAGGATCACGACGAACGCGCCCGTGGGGCCCACGACCTGGACGCGGCTGCCGCCGAAGATGGCGACGACCATGCCCGCGAGCGCCGCCGTGACGAGGCCGGCGCGCGGGTCGGCTCCGCTTGCGATGGCGAAGGCGATCGCGAGGGGCAGGGCGACGATGCCCACGACGAGGCCGGCGACGAGGTCTTTCTGGAAGTGCGAACCCGAGTAGCCGCGGAGCGCGTCGCGCCACGCGGGCCGGAACTCGAGCCGAACGTTCCGCAGCGCATCCTTGAACGGGCGGGGCGCACGGGGCGTCGAAGGAATGGGTTCGGGCACTCGGTTCGCGGGTTGGCGGGAGAACGGCAGCGTATTTGCCCTTTTGGTTTTGCTGGCCCGGCAAGCTGCGTTTTGCCAACCCTGATGTAGGGGCCCACGCGTGGGCATCGATCAAGGTCGGTGGGCGTCGTGGCATGGAACACCTTTGGATTGTCGATGGTCTGCATGATTGGAGCGCTCGTGATTCCCGGATTCGCCGGGCCCGGCGCGGGAGACGGGGGAGACCCTCTGAGCCAAGTGTTTAGCTCGTACGGACTCGTGACGGTCGATCCTCTGGATGTTCGGTCGCAACTCGAAGCCGGCCGGCTCGCGCTCAACCTGGGCGACCGATCGTATGACCTCGAAATGGCGCCCGTCCCATGGGAACGGCTCAAACACAACATCTGCTTGGATTGTGGATCCGGCGGCCCGACGGACGAGCCCGACCCGAGCTCGGCCTATTGGGGCACCATCGTCGACCAAGCGGATTCCCGGTCCCTCATCACGGTCGCTCCGAACATCGTGATCGGCTCCGTGCGCGACCATGATCAGACGGTCTTTTTCGAGCCCGCGAGCCGTTTCGACCCGGGTCTGCCGGCGAACCGCCTCGTCGTCTACACGGAATACGACGTCATCGGGCACGCGGCAGACGTGCACTCGGAGCCCCCCGTGGTTGGCCTCGAGGGCGGTAACGGCGTGCCCCCGGGGACGCCGGAGTCTCCACAGGCTGCCGAGGTCTTGTCGGTCGTGTACTTCATGCTCTCCCAGGACTCGACGGCCTACAACAACGAGAACTTTCGTTATGCCATCTACAACGCGATGGACCACCTGAACACCCAGTACTCGGACCTGTTTGGGTTCACCCTCACCTGGGAGGGTCGCCATTGCACGACGGTCGCGTGCGACAGCTCTTCCGGCATGAGCTCCAGCAACGCGGGAACCCTGCTCGCGCAGTTTTCGACCTTCCTCTACGCGAACGGCTACATGGGGCCCGCGAACTTCCACGCGGCGCACGTCGTCTCCGGCAAGGGGAACTGGTGCGACGAAGGGTCCGGATATCAGCCGGGCCGCTACTCCGCCCAAGCAACGACGACGGGCTGCCCCTGGAGCTCCGTGTCCATCCTCATGGGCCACGAGGTGGGCCACAACTTCGCCGGCGACCACGACGGCGTGCCCAACCCGAACTGCCCTCCCACGGGCTCCGAGTTCCCGACGGGCGCGTGGGGACGGGCCCGGTGTTGGGGACGCTGGCAATCCAACAACGTCTACGTTTGCCCTTCGCCCTGGAACACGGTCTATGCCCTGACCGGGGTCTGCGTGCTGGGCGGACACAACGAAGACCAAGGCACGTACCGGCCCGTGCGCTCCATGATGTGGAGCGAGGGAACCGAAGGGTGGTGGTTCGAGGAATCCAGCCAGAACACGCAATACATCGTGAACTGCCACGCGGTCGACTGGGCGGGCGGAAGTTACTCGCCCGGGGTCGTGACCGGCTTCGGTTCGTGGTGCACGGGCTGAGGCGGCGACGCCACCGGGAGGCGGCAGGCGGGCCGTGGGCCTCCCCCCTGCCTCCTGGCCCGGCCCCCCGGGCTCTCGGACCTCGGCGGACCAGTTCGATTAAATAGCCCGAGTCTCGGTTCGGGCGCGGACCGGCCGCATGGCGCAACAAGCGAGCCGCCGACTCGAGAACCGGTTCATGGCCGGCACCCTCGTCGTCTTCGCCATCCTTTCGTTCTTGGTCCTTCGCGAATACCTCTACTACGTCATCGGCGGCGGCCTCCTCGTCTTCGCTTTCTTCCCCGTCCACCGGCGCATCCGCCGCGTCGTCAAGTCCCCCACGGGCGCGGCGTTCCTGAGCTTCCTGCTCGTCGCCATCGTCGTGCTGGGGCCCATCGTCTTCCTCGGATACTCCGTCTTCGTGGATGCCGCCGGCTTTGCCAAGAGCTACGACCCGAACCAGCTCAACGAGACCATCGAGTCCTTCCTCACGCCCCACACCGGCGACAACGAGTCGGCGCAGAAGCCCGGCGCCTTCGCGACGTGGTTGGGCGACAAGTTGCAGGAGTTCGCCCAACGGATCGTGGCGTCCCTCGTCGCGACGTTGCCCCGGCTCCTCGTCGGCCTCGTCATCTCCGGCTTCGTCATCTTCTACGGCTTCATCGACGGCGAGGCCTTCTACCGCCGATTGCGCCTGGCCATCCCGCTTCCGGACCCCGTCGAGGATTCGCTCTTCGCCGAGATCCGCCGCGTGACCCGGGTCGTGTTCGTGGGGAACATCCTCGTCTCGACAGCGGGCGGCCTCTTCGGGGCACTCACGTTCTTCATCTTCGGCGTGCCGAACGCCATGTTCTGGGGGCTCCTCATGATCATCCTTGGCATCCTGCCCTTCGTCGGGGCGCCCATGGTGTGGGCGCCGGCCGCCGCCTGGCTCTACTACGACGGGCACCCGTACAAGGCCTTGGCCGTCGTCGCCCTCAACTTCGTCTTCATCGTCTTCTACCTCGACCACATCCTGCGGCCCCGGCTCATCGGGCGCGTGGCAGGCGTGCACCCCGTCGTCGTCCTCATCGGCGTGCTGGGGGGCGTCGAGACGTTCGGCATGCTCGGCTTCGTCATCGGGCCGCTCGTGCTGGCGATCCTCATCGCCGTCGTGCGAAACTACACCGAGTGGCACCCGTACTGGCGCAGCCGGCGCGAGAGCGGGACGGAGCCCTTCCACTCGGACGAAGAACCCAAACCCGTACGACGGACGCGACGCAGCTAGGCGGCCGACTTCATCGTCGGCGCGGCGACCTTGGCCGCGATGGCGGCCTTGAGGTCCTCCGTCGTCTTGCCCTCGACGGGGATGCCGAGGTCGCGGGCCGCGCGGCGCACGCGCTGGTCCTCGCTCGAATCGCTCGTCTCGACCTCGCGCGCGACCTCGTCGCGGGCGCGCTGGAACTCGCGCTGGGCGCGACCCAAGGACCGTGCCAGTTCGGGGATCTTGTGCGCGCCGAAAAGCAGCACGACCAGGAGCACGATGACGAGGACTTCGCCGGCGCCGATCTGGCCCAGGCCCAACATGGGTGCGTCCAGAGGGGGCCCTGGACTTAACCGTTTCCTCAGAAGAGAACGACCTGGACGGTCTCGCCCTCGTCGACGAAGGGGACGTCGGGGCGGATGGCGACGTATCCCACGGCGTCGGAGAGGCTCGTCGTGGCGCCGGACTCCTTGTACGTCGGGTAGGCGAGGCCGCCTTCGACGCGGACGGGTACGAACCACAACCGGTCCGGCACGCTCTCGACGCGGTGGGCCAAGCGGGCGGTCACGCGTCGCGGAGGCTCGTCGGGCAGGTGCGCGAGGCGGCGGACGGCGGGGGCGACGAAGAGGTAGGCGTCGCTGAGGCAACTCGTGGGGTAGCCGGGCAACCCGATGAGGGGCGTCGAACCGATCCGGCCCAGGAGCAGGGGCTTGCCGGGTTTGACGCGCACGCCGTGGAACTCGATGCGGCCCTCCGCGGCGACGGCGTCGCGAAGGACGTCGTGTTGGCCGGCGCTGCTCGCGCCGCTGGCGACGATGAGGTCGCACGACCGGGAGGCGCTGCGCAGCGCGCCCGAGAGGGTCTGGATGTCGTCCTCGACGCGTTGGGCCGTGCGGACGTCCGCGCCGAGGGAACGGAAGAGGGCGGTGAGTCCGGGACCGTTGGAGTCGTGGACCTCGCCCGGTCGCAGCGCCTCGCCCGCGGCGCGCAGTTCGCTGCCCGTCGAGAGGATGGCGACCTTGGGCCGGCGCCAGACCGACACGCGAGGTCGGCCCATGGCGGCGGCGACGGCGATGCGGGCCGGCGTGAGGAGGGCACCCGCCGAGAGCACGCGTTGGCCTTCTCGTAGGTCGCTTCCGCGGGCCGAGACGTTCTCCCGCGCGCGCACGGGGCGTTCCAGGACGACGGCGCCGTCCTGCATGCGTGTGCGTTCCACGGGGACGACGGCGTCGGCGCCCTCCGGGATCGGGGCCCCCGTGGCGATCTGGAGGGCCTCGCCCGTGTGGACGCGTTGTCCTTGTGCGGGTCCCGCGTGGACGCGGCCGGCCACGCGCAGGCGCGCTCCGGGGGTCTGGGCATCCGCCGAGCTGAGCGCGTAGCCGTCCATGGCTGCGCGGTCGAAGGCGGGCACGTCGCGCGCCGCCACGAGGTCCTCCGCGAGGACGCGGCCGTCGGCGTCTTCGACGGCGCCCTGTTCCGTCTCGCGCACGGGGAGGCAGGCTTCGAGGATGCGTTGGAGGGCCTCCTCGGGCGGGCGCAGGTCCGTCAAGGGGCGCATGCCATGGGCGGCTTCAGGCATGGGGGCGCACTCCCTGGACGATGGAGACGGCGTGCGAGAGTTCCGGCAGGATGAGGCGTTCGACCGCGAGCTTGCACGCGCTGGGACTGCCCGGAAGGAGGAAGAGGAGGGCGTGGGAGCGTTTGCGTCGGATGGTGGCCGCGGTGGCGCGGCTCAACCAGGCGCCGCTGCCGACCTCGTCGGCGCTGAGCGCTCGGAACCGCTCCCCGAAGCCGGGGATCTCCTTCTCGAACCAGGACTGGAAGGCCTCGACCGTGACGTCGCGCGGCGAGAGGCCCGTGCCTCCGTTGACGATGAGGGCCTCGGGCCGCTTGGCCAGGAGGCGGTCGGCGGCGTGCCGAAGCGCGCTCTCGTCGTCGCGCACGACGAGTCGGCCCACCACCGTGTGGTCCTTCGACACGAGCTCCTCGATGAGGCGCCCCGAATCATCCGTGGAGGCCCCGCGCGAGTCGCTCGATGTAAGGATGGCCACGCGTACGCGGCCCCGCGCCTGCTTGGCGTGGCGTTGGTGCTGGGCGTAGCTCACGCCTTCACCTTCCGCACGACGTGGACGTCCTCGAGGCGGGCCGTGGGGTATTGGCCGCGCGCGTCCTTCTCGATGGGCTTCACGAGGTCCCAGACGGTGAGGAGCGCCGTCGTCACGGCGACGAGGGCTTCCATCTCGACGCCCGTGCGCCAATGCGCGGCGACGCGGACGCGGCACGTGACCGTGTCCTTGCCGAGCCGGACCTCGACGTGGACGGCGTCGAGGGGGATGGGATGGCACAAGGGGAGGATCTCTGGCGTCCGCTTGGCGGCCAGGACGGCGGCCGTGCGGGCGATCTCCAGTGCGTCGCCCTTCTCGAGCCGCTTCTCCCGGATCGCTTTGATCGTCGCGGGCCTCAACCGCAGCGTGCCCTCGGCGATGGCCTCGCGGGCCACGATGGGCTTGGCCCCCACGTCGACCATGCGGGCGCCGCTCGTCACGGTCGCGCCCTCCGCCGTTCGGGTCCGAGGATCCAGTGCTCGCCCTCGGAGCCCTCTTCGCGCTTCCAGATGGGTACGAGGGTCTTGAGGCGGTCCATGAAGTGGCGCACGGCGTCGAACGTCTCGGCGCGGTGGGCGCCCGCCAGCGCGACGAGGAGGATGGGTTCACCCGCGGACAGGCGTCCCGTGCGGTGGATCACGGTGGCGTCGACGAGGCCGAACCGGGAGATCGTCTCCTTGCGAAGGTCGTCGAGGGCGGCCTGGGCCATCTCGGGGTAGGCTTCGTACGTGAGGGCGTCGACCGTTCGTTCATCGTCCGAGCGGCGCACGGTGCCGACGTAGAACGTGACGCCTCCGACGCGGTCTTGGGCCAACTCCTTGAGCACCGAATCCAGGGTGAAGGGTTCGGTCTGCAAGCGGGCGTAGCCCATGGGACCCTTCGCATCCGACGCGTCGTTTAAGAGGTTTCACGCGGGCCCGCGCCTTCCGTGCCGGCCCAAAAGAATCCCTAAATACCATTAGGCGTTTGGCGCGGCCTGCGAGGACCATCCGATGGGACTTTTCTCCTGGCTCAAGCGCAAGAAATCACCCGAAACCGGCGCCGTGACGCCCCAGACGCCGGCACCCGAGCCGGGCGCCTCGTGGTCCTCGACGATGCCCGCGACGCCTCCACCCGCGCCCGCGCCGGAGGCCCCGATGGCCGAGATGGAGACGCCCGCGCCCAAGCCGGCCCGACGCGCCCCCGCCAAGAAGACGCCGAAGAAGGCGGGCGCGAAGAAGAAGCCGGCCAAGAAGGGCAAGAAGTAGCCCGCTTATCGGCGCTTGAAGTATTGGATCTCTCGCTCGTGTTTGAGCGCAGCGGCCCGCGTGCGGAACGTGCCCAGGTTCCGTCGCCGGCCCGTCTTGGGGTTCTTCTTCTTGGAATAGAGGCGGTAGCCGTGGCTGATTTTGCGGATGACCATGCGTCGGCGTGGGCCGCGCGGCCTCTTCACGCCATCGTTACCGCGTGGCAACCCGCGCCTATCCCCGAGAGTCGCCCGATGCCGCATGGGCCACTTGATGAAGCCGCCAGCGACCGATGGATGCCCCCAAGGCGATGGCAATCAGGAACGTGATCGGCGAGAGCAGGAAGTGGATGGGGACGAGGTGCGCCGGCAACCAGGTGGTGAGGTGTTTGCAGTTGCCCATCCAACAACCGGTCGGGAACGCCAGCGACCACGGGTACACGACGAGCGCGAGCGCCGCCAGGCCGACCACCAGGGCGACCACGGCTTCCCGGGCCGCTTCACGGCCGCCGATCGTGGCGCGCGTTGAGACCAGGACCGCCAGGACGAGCGGCGCCAGCATCAAGAAGGCGAAGCTCGCGGCCGCGCCCACGTCCGAGTTCGTCCACGCCGAATCGAGGTTCAACACGACCAGCATGCCCGCGAGGGAGGCGGCCACGTAGGCCGCAGCCGCCGCGACGGTCCGGCGCCGGACGCGCATGGCCCGCGCATGCGGCCGTCGCTTCTTGGACCTTTCCTACTTCTTCAGGATGCCCATCTCGGTGAGCTTCTCGGGCAAGTAGGTGCTCGTCACGTACTCGAGGCCGTACTTGGCCAACGCCTGCTGTTCAGCCTTCTTGTTCGTCTGGAGCTGGAGCTTGATCTCGTTCTCCCAGAACTCGTCGGCGAAGCGGGGATCCGTCAGTTCCGCCTTGAGGGCCTTCACGTCCTCCTCCGAGAGCTCGTCCGTTGGGAGTTCGTAGTTCTCGATGTCGCTGGGCGTGACGCCCAGGAACTGGGCGCTGGGCGTCGCAAGGTAGTCCGAGATGTGGGCCGTCTTGATGGCCCCGTACGCGATCGAGCCGTGGATGCGGAACGACCAAGGGTCCCCATCGGTGAAGGTGACGACGGGCAGGTCGTACTCTTCGGCCAGGCGCTTGATGAAGCGGCGGGTCGAACGCGCCGGTTGGCCCTTGATGTGGACGAGGGCGCATTGGTACTTGGTGTCGAACTCGTTCTCGACGAGCCGCGCGTACATACCGCCGGTCTCGATGGCGACGATGAACTTCGAATCCACTTTCTTGAAACGGAGTTTTTCCTTCTCGACGTTGTAGGGGATGTTGTAGCCGGAGTCGCCCACGTCGTCCTGGATGTGGATGCGGTGGGGTTTGCCGTCGCGCGTGACCTCCTCGATCTCGATGTCGCCGATGACGCTCGCCCCGTCCTCCTCCGGGCGCAACTTGAAGTCTTCGCGCATGAGGTGGGTGATGATCTCGAGGTCCTCCGCGAGCGAGTCCGACTCGTCCTGGTCGCCGAACTTCGCGAGGTCCCAGCCTTCGCTGATGTAGTAGAGTTCACGAAGGGTGGAGGATTTTCGCGTGTCGATCATTTCCTTGATGAAGTCCGCCATGTACATCGTGCGAAGCAGCATCATGGCGCCGTCGAGGGTCTTGGCGCTGCGGTTCGTCATCGTGTCGCCGTACTTCCACACCTGGTGCTTCTGGTCGAAGACGATGTTCTGCTTCGTGCGCGTCGGCAGCGCCATCTCGGGGATCTTCTCGTTCTGCAGCTGCTTGTACACCTGTTCAGCCAGGTGTTGTATGGATTCGAGGGCCTTCGTGCCGCGGGCCGCGGCCGCGGGCGTGGGTTTCTTGGTTGCCATGGATGCTCAGGCCTCCGTCGCGGCCGCCGCCTCGTCTTGTTGCAGGACGCCTTCGGCGCCCCGCCACGGGTCGGCTCCCACCACGTAGACTTCGTTGATGCCGGCCACGTAGAGCTCGTTCTCGTCGTAGTCGCCCTTCTCGAGCCCGGCGAGCGTGAACGTGAGGTCGAACTTCTGGGCGGACGCGATGGCCGGGATCTCGAACTCGAGGAACCGGTCATTGACCGACTTGGGCTTGATGTTCGACTCGGCGACGACCGCGTGGGGCGGGATGACGGCGAAGAGGCGGAAGTGCTGCTTCTTGAGCATGTAGTTCCAGATGGCGATCTTGGACTTCGCGCTGTACCGGTCCACCTGCAGCTTCGGCGCGGCCTCGGAGCCGAGCACGGAGAGTTCTTGCGCGGAGAAGTCCGTGATCTTCGTCGAGCCCTTGGCCGGGGGCTTCGGGGCCGGCTTTGGGGCGCTCCCTTTGGCGGCGGCCATCTTCTCCTCCTCGACGACGTCGTCGATCCACACGACGTTCATGATCTCGCAGAGGACCTTGTCGAGCTTGGGCGGCGTCTTGCCGACGATGTGGCTGGACTTCTCGGCGATCTTCGGGAGGATCTTCGTGATGAGCGTGAACTTCTCGCGCGTCTTCTCTCGCTTCGTCCGCTTGGCCAGGTGGCGGCCCAGGGTGCGCGCGCACTCCTGCAGGCCCAACTTGACCTCCTTGAGGATCTCCTCGACGTCCGCCACGGCTTCCTTCGATTCGCTCGTGAAGGGGACCTTCGTGGCGGCGATGTGCACCAGGATGATCGCGGGGCCCACGGGGATGCCCTTGCCGCCGCGCTGGTCGAAGCCGTACCGGCGCCAATCCATGTCCTCGATGGCGTGCGTGAGCGCGCAGGCGCCGTGCTGGTAGAGGAGCGGGACGCGGTTGGCGTACCGCAGGAGCTTGACGGGCTCCTCCTTGTTGAGGGTGCCCCCGTAGACGATGCCCGCCTCGATGACGAAGGGGTGGCCGCTCGAGACGCTCGCGGGTCGCGTCGTCGAGACGATGAACTCAGGCGAGACGTCCACGGTCTCCTTCTTGAGGCCGCGCTTGACGAGCACGTCGCCGATGGGACTCAGGCAGTCCGTGGGCGGCGCCATGATCTTCACCTTCGGGAAGGCGTCGATGAGGGCCTTGGCCTCGTCCCGGGTCATCTTGCGCGGGTGGACGGTGTCCTTGAGGGCGGCCGTCTTGAGGATCTCCGCGACGGAGCGCTGGCCCACGCTGGAGAACTCGTTCTGCAGGAAGGCGGAGAGCTTGTGGCCCTCGTATGCGCGTGCCATGCGCAGGAGCGCCCCGATCTCCACGCCATGGGGGTGGGGCTTGATCTCCTTGGCCGGCGGCGGCACCTCGTCGTGCACGCGTTCGAAGAGCGTCGTCGTCCCGTCAGGTTCGACGAAGCTGAAGCGGGCGTGGGGATTCACAATCGCCGTGGCCCGCAGGTACTCGAAGGGACTCTGCTTGCCCTTGATGTAGCGGCCGACGAGTGGGATCTCGACGCGGGTCCCGTGGTCCTTCTCCCACGTGACCGTGTCCTCCTTGATCTTCTCCGGCGCGTTCTTCTTCGTGTCGATCGCGAGCTCGACGCGCACGGCGGGGTGGCCTTTGCCGATCTTCGACGTGACCACGGTGTGCTTGCCCGTCGTGAGCTGGCCGTAGAGGACCGTCGCGCTGATCCCGATGCCCTGCTGCCCGCGGCTCTGGCGGTAGGCGTGGAAACGCGAGCCGAAGAGGAGCGACCCGAACACGTTGCCGAGGTTCTTGCGCACGATGCCGGGGCCGTTGTCCTCGACGATCATGAGGAACTCGTTGTCGCTGGCGCCCTGCTTGAGCTCGACCTGGATGTCGGGGAGGATGGAGGACTCCTCGCACGCGTCGAGGGCGTTGTCGACGGCCTCCTTGACGGCGTGGAGCAGCGCCCGGGTGGGGCTGTCGAAGCCGAGAATCTGCTTGTTGCGCTCGAAGAACTCGGCGACGGAGATCTCGCGCTGCTTCTCGGCTAGCTTTTCCGCAATCGTCTCGGGCGGCACGTTGGGCACCTGGGCGCGGGGCCTCACCCCCCGGAAGGTCGACGGTCGACGACCTGGCCTCCAGGTCGGGGAGTGCACCCGGCGTTCCATTCGGGTCCACGGATTTAAAGGGTTCCATAGGGCAACCGTTGGCTGCCTGTGGAAACCTTGGCTGCCGGAATCCGAGGATGGATTCCTAGGAAGGCACCCAGGGCCGCTCGGATCGCCCACGCGGCGCCGGACGCGGGCGGATGGGCTTGGGCGCTCCGAACGTGCTAACCATTGGGAGCGCGCCTGGCGGCCCCCGGCCCGGGCCTAGCAGACTTCGAAGTTGTAGGCCGTCGGGGACGCGTTGCCGGCCTGGTCGTACGAGTAGACCGTGAGCGTGTGCGAACCCGAGGCGAGACCCGTGAGGGTCACGCTCGTGAACGTTCCCTGCTTGACGCTGGCCGAGTCGAGCTTGTAGCCGTACGGCTTCTTGGCGCTGAGGCCCGAGAGCGCGTCCGAGGCGCCGCCCCAGCTGAAGAAGCCGTTCGTGGCGGGCGCACAGATGCCCTCGGGGTGCGTCACCGACGAGACCGCGGGCGCGACGGGCACCGTGGAGTCAATCCAGATCTTCTCGGCGCGCACGTAGGGGCCCCACGTGCCGACGGCGTTCTTGGCCTTGGCGATGAACGTGTGCTGGCCCTCGGCGACGCCGTTGAGCGTGGTCGTGAGGACGTTGCCGTCCGAGGCCTCGTCCGGGTTCACGTCGAGGTCCCACGAGTACCCGTCCGTGGTGAGGTCGGTCGGGAGGGCCCACTTGAGGACGACGTTCTGCGAGGACATCCACTTGCCCGCGCCATGGCTGGAGGACACGAGCTTGTTGATGGAGAGCGGGTTGGCGACGATGGGGACGACGGGCTGCTTGCCCGAGTCGAGCGTCTTGGCCGCGTTCGTCGCGAGGCTGGAGACGAAGGCGCCGGTGTTGCCGGCCTTGTTCGTGTTGTAGATGCCGCTGATGGAGACCGTGATCGGCGTGAGGGCCGCCGTCGTCGTCCCGTCGCCGCTGCGCGTGACCGTGACCGTGAGCCCCGAGGCGCTCGCGGAGGCCGTCCCGTCCGCACCCGTCAGCGTGGCCGCAGGCGTGCCCACGTAGAAGCCCGCGGGCAGCGTCACGATGAACTTGCCGTTGGCGGGCCACGGGTTGGCGTTCGTGACGCCGAACGTGTAGGTCGTCTCGACGCCGCCCGTGAGGCTCAGGGCGCTGGACGTGAGGCCCGTCAGGGCGCCGGTGGCCAGCTTGACGCCGGCGGCCGAGCCGGAGTCGATGAGCGTGTTGTCCGCTTGCCGGAGGGCCATGGCGAACGTGCTCGTGAGGCCGCCCCAACTGGGGTTCGTGATGTCGGTGAGCGTGACGGTGACGGCGCCCAAGGCCGACAGGTTGGCCCCGTCGCCGTTGCGCGTCACGGTGACCGTCTGGCCCGAGACGCTGACGCTGGCCGTTCCGGTGACGCCCTTGATGGCCAGGGCCGGGCTGCCGATGACGTAGTCGTCCGCGAAGGTGACGCTGAATTTGCCGTCGAGCGGCCACGCGCGGGGGGCCTTGAACACGAACGTGTACGCGCCCGTCGCGCCCTGCAGGAGGCTGGCGGCCTTGCTCGAGGTCCCCGTGAGCGCTTCGGCGACGATCTTCGGCCCGGCGGCCGTCGCAGCGCCCAGGTCGACGCCGGCGGCCGTGCGCAGCGCGAGGGACACGGGCTTGAGGGCCGTGGCCACCGGCGGGTTCGTGAACCCGTCGACGGAGATCTTCACGAGCGTGAGGGCGGGCGTCTGCGTGCCGTCGCCGTTGCGGGTGACCGTCACGGTCGAACCCGAGACCGAGGCCGTCGCGTTGCCGTCGGCGCCCGAGACGATGGTGGCCGTGGGCGCGGAGGCGGTGAGGCCCGCGGGCATCCCGATGACGAGCGAGCCGTCAGCGGGCCAGGCGACCGTGCTGGACACCGTGAAGAGGATGGGCGTGCTGGCGCCGGCCGCGTAGACGCTGGGAAGCGCCACGGCGGTCTTGAGGGTCGTGGAGACGATCTTGAGGGCGCCCGCGTTTCCGCTGGCGAGGTCGAGGCCCGCGCTCGTGCGTAGCGCCTCGAGCGGCTTGGCGGTGACACCCGACGTGGGCTGGTTGCGGATGTTGTTCAGGACGAGGCTCACGACGGACTCGGCGGGCGTCTGTGTGCCGTCGCCGTTGCGGGTGACCGTGACGGTCGTGCCCGACGTGCTCAGCGTGGCCGTGCCATCTGCGCCGGTGAAGGAGTGGGTGGCGCCCGAGACGTCGAAGCCCGCCGGGAACTGGACGATCCACTTGGCGTCCGCCGGCCAGGCGACGGGCAAGGTCGCCTCGCTCGTGTACGTCGTCACGGCATCGACCGTGGAGCTGCCGCCGGTGAGCTTGGCCGCGAAGGTCGTCGCCTTGATGACGATGCCTGCCGCCGTGCCGGAGTTGATGGCGTTCCCGTCCCCGTCCTGCAGCACGACGGGGAACGTGCCGGTCGTTCCGGCGTTGATCGGGTTCGTGATGTCCGTCAGCTTGATGGTGATGCCCGTGGAGGTCGGCGTCAGGATGCCGTCGCCGCTGCGCGTGACGGTCACGACCTGGCCGCTCACGCTCGCCGTGGCCGTGCCCTTGGCGCCCGCGAGGGTGACGACGGGCGTGCCGACCGTGATGCCGGCGGGGAACGTGATCTGGGCCTTGCCTGCGACCGGCCACGGGTCGCCGTTCACGAACTTGAACGAATAGACCGTGTTCGTGCCAACGACGGCGGAGGCCGCTCCGGCCGCGAGCTTCGTGAGCGGGGCGGCCGTCACCGAGAGGCTCGTCTCGTTGGAGATGGGCAGCTCTTCGACGGTTACGACGCAGGCCTGGGCCGTCGAGGGCGCCGTGAAGAGGCCGCTGGCGTCGATGGTGCCGCAGTCGCTGGTCCAGTCGGGCGTGATCGCGACCGAGTTGCCGTACTGGTCGAGGCCGGCCGCCGAGAACTGGCGCGTCGTCGTGGCCGGAATGAGCGGGTGGGCGGGCAGGAGCGTGATGTCGGCCAACTCATCCGCGACGATGGAAGCGGACGACGAATCGAAGACGGCCCCGTCCGTGGCCGTCACATCGCAGGAGTTGGGCGCCGCCGTCGGTGCCGTGAACGACCCGGCCTGGTCGACGGAGCCGCAGGAGGCGCCCCAGACGGGCGTCGTGGGCCGGACGTTGTCGAACGCGTCGTAGCCCGTCGCGGTGAAGCCCTGGACCTCGCCCGCGACGACGGTGGGGTCGTTGGGCGCGACGACGATGTGGTCGAGCGGGCCCCAGAGGATCGTGAGGCTGGGCGCGTCGCCGAGGTCGATGTCGACGGAGGCCGCCGACCGCATCGCGAGGGCGAAGGTGCCCGTGGCGCCCGTGGCCGTCGGGCTCGTGACCTCGCTCAGCGCGACCGTGATGGCCGTCGAGGCGGCGGTCTGGGTGCCGTCGCCACTGCGGGTGACGGTCACGACCTGGCCGCTCACGCTCGCCGTGGCCGTGCCGTCCGCGCCGGTCAGCGTCACGTCGGGCGTGCCGAGGACGAACGCCGCCGGGAAGGTGGCCGTGAGTTTCCCACTGGCGGGCCACGGGTTGGCGTTCGTGAAACCGAACGTGTACGTCGTCTCGACGCCGGCCTCGAGGGTCGCGGCGTCCGTCGAGAGGCTCGCCAAGGCGCCCGGGGTGATCGTCACGGCCGGGCCGGTGCCCGAGTCGAGCGTCGTGCCCGCGTTGCTCTTGAGGGCGAACGCGAACGTGCCGCCGCTGCCGGAGACGTGGGGGTTCGTGACCTGCGTGAGGGCGACGGTGATGGCGGTCGAACCGGCCGTGTCCGTGCCGTCGTTGGCGCGCGTGATGGTGACGACCTGGCCGGCGACGCCGGACGTGGCGGTCCCGTCCGCGCCGGTGAGGGTGACGGCGGGGGACCCGATCGTGTACGTGGCCGGGAGCGTGAAGCTCATCTTGCCGTTGGCGGGCCAGACGTGGGCGGCCGTGAAGCCGAAGGTGTACGTCGTCTGGGCGCCCGCGACGAGGCTCACCGCGCTCGAGGACGTCGAGGAAAGGGCGCCGACGAGGTCCAGCGAGTAGGCGGTCTGCGAAGCGGCCGACGTCGTGAAGGCGGCTCCCGTGTCGGCGCTCACGCTGTACTTGCTGGCGCGGTAGACGAGGTCGGCCTCGGAGGGCGACTGGGCGAAGTACGCGATGTTGGCGCTCGAGACCGTGGGCGAGACGGAGTTGTAGCCTCCGGCGCCGATCTTCTTCTCGAAGCTGACGCCGCCGAGGCCGGTCTCCGTGGCGAGGGTGATCTTGAGGGTGAATCGGACGTTGGCCGCGGCCACGTCGCCTTGGGCGTCCGTGTGGGCGGAGCGGTCCGTCGTCGATGCCGCCGTGTTCGTGACGTAGGCGTCCTTGGCGATGGTGATGGCGGCCCCGTCGTTGGCGACGGGGACGGCGCCGTAGTAGACGCCGGTCGAGCCGTCCTCGATGAAGCTCGCTCCACCGCTCGTGACGGTCGCGCCCGAGAGGGCCGCGGCGTCGGCTTCGCGCGTGGCGGTGACCTTCTGGCCGAAGAGGATGCCGGTCACGGCCGTGCTGCCCTGGGCGTCCGTGGCGGCCGCCCGGTCCACGGTCGAGAAGGCGGTGTTGGTGACGTAGCCGTCCTTCTGCGCCGTGATGGCCAGGTTGTCCTGGGCGGGCGTCATGATCGCGTAGTAGTTGCCGGAGGCAGCCGGCAGTTCGTTGAACGTGATGCTGTTCGACGTGACGGTCGCGCCCGTGAGGGAGCCGCCGTCGACCTGGCGCGCCAGGGTGACCTTCTGGCCGAACTGGAGGGCGGTGACGGACGTGGAGCCTTGCGCGTCCGCGTCGGCGCTGCGGTCGGCCGTGGAGAAGGCCGAATTCGTGACGTATCCGCTCTTGACGACCGTGATGGCCTGGTTGTCCTGGGCGGGCGTCATGACGCCGTAGTAGGCCCCGGAGAGGGCGGGAATCTCCGTGAAGGTGATGCTGTTGGAGGTGACGGTAGCGCCGGTGATGACGCCGCTGTCGGCTTCCCGCGCGACGGTGATCTTTTGGCCGAAGCGCACGTTGGTGGCCGAGACCGAGCCCTGGGCGTCCGTGTCGGCGGTGCGGTCCGTCGTGGAGAACGCCGTGTTCGTGACGTGGCCGGCCTTGACGATCGTGATGGCGGCGTTGTCGCTGCCGATGAGGACGGCGCCGTAGTAGACGCCCGTGGCGCCGCTCTCGATGAAGGTGGCTCCGCCGCTCGTGACGGTCGCGCCCGTGACGGCGGACGCGTCGGCCTCCCGCGTGATCGTGACCTTCTGGGAGAACTTCACGTTCGTCGCCGACGTGGAGCCCTGCGCGTCCGTGTCCGCGGTGCGGTCCGTCGTGGAGAACGCCGTGTTCGTGACGTAGCCGGCCTTCGCGACCGTGATGGCTGCGTTGTCGCTGCCGATGAGGACCGCGCCATAGTAGACGCCGGTGGAGCCGTCCTCGATGAACGTGGCTCCGCCGCTCGTCACCGTGGCGCCGGAGAGCGCCCCGGAGTCGATTTCGCGCGTGATCGTGACCTTCTGGCCGAAGCGGATGTTGGAGGAGACGCCGGAACCTTGCGCGTCGGCGTCGGCCGTGCGGTCCGTCGTGGACGAGGCCGTGTCCGTCACGTAGCCGGCCTTGACGATGGTGATGGCCGCGTTGTCGCTGCCGATGGGGATGGCGCCGTAGTAGGTGCCGGCGCTTTCGACGAACGTGATCGCGGCGCTCGTCACGGTGGCGCCGGTCAGGGCGCCGCCGTCGACCTCGCGTGTGATGGTGATCTTCTGGCTGAACTGGACGTTGGAGGCGCTGCGCGAGCCCTGCGCGTCGGCGTCGGCGGTGCGGTCGACCGTGTTGTACGCCGTGTTCGTGACGTAGCCCGCCTTGACGATGGTGATCGCGGCGTTGTCGTTGCCGATCGGGATGGCGGCGTAGTAGACGCCCGTGGCCCCGTTCTCGACGAACGTGACGGCGGCGCTCGTGACCGTCGCGCCCGAGATCGCGCCCGCGTCCGCCTCGCGCGTGACGGTGACCTTCTGGGCGAAGAGGACGCCGGTGGCCGACGTGGAACCCTGCGCGTCCGCGTCCGCGACACGGTTGACCGTGTTGTACGCCGTGTTCGTGACGTGGCCGGCCTTGACGATCGTGATGGCGGCGTTGTCGTTCGCGATGGAGACCGCGCCGTAGTAGATGCCCGTCGAGCCGCTCTCGATGAACGTCGCCCCGCCGCTCGTGACCGTCGCGCCGGAGATGGCGGCCGAGTCGACTTCGCGCGTGACGGTGACCTTCTGGCCGAACTGGATGTTCGAGGCGGTGCCGCTGCCTTGGGCGTCCGTGTCCGCCGTGCGGTCGGTCGTCGAGTAGGCGGTGTTGGTGACGTAGCCGGGCTTGGCGATGGTGATGGCCGCGTTGTCGCTGCCGATCGGGATGGCGGCGTAGTAGATGCCCGTGGAGCCGCTCTCGAGGAAGGTGACGGCGGCGCTCGTGACGGTGGCGCCCGAGAAGGCGGCGACGTCGACTTCGCGCGTGACGGTAATCTTCTGGCCGAAACGGATGTTCGTCGCGCTGGACGAGCCCTGGGCGTCGGCGTCGGCCGTGCGGTCCGTCGTGGACGTGGCAGTGTTGGTGACGTAGCCGGCCTTCGCGATCGTGATTGCGGCGTTGTCGTTCGCGATCGAGACCGCGCCGTAGTAGATGCCCGTCGAGCCGTCCTCGATGAACGTGGCTCCGCCGCTCGTGACGGTCGCGCCCGAGAAGGCCGCCGTGTCGACCTCGCGGGTGACCGTGACCTTCTGGGAGAAGCGGATGTTGATCGGCGACGCGCTGCCCTGGGCGTCGCTGTCCGCGCTGCGGTCCGTCGTGGACGAGGCGGTGTTCGTGACGTAGCCGCTGCGGACGATGGAGATCGCCTGCCCGTCCTGGGCGGGCGTCATGACGCCGTAGTAGACGCCCGAGAGAGCGGGGATCTCCGTGAAGGTGATGCTGTTGGATGTGACGGTGGCCCCGGTGAGGGCGCTGGAGTCGACCTCCCGCGTGATCGTGACCTTCTGGCCGAACTTGACGTTCGTGGCGCTCACGGTGCCTTGGGCGTCCGTGTTCGCCGTGCGGTCGGTGGTCGCGTAGGCCGTGTTGGTGACGTAGCCGGCCTTGGCGATTGTGATCGTGACGCCGTCGCTGGCGATCGGCACGGCACCGTAGTAGATGCCCGTGGCCGCGTTCTCGATGAACGTGACGCTCGAACTCGTGACGGTGGCGCCGTTGAGGGCTCCCGCGTCGCCTTCGCGGGTGACCGTGACCTTCTGCGCGAACTTGATGCCCGTGGCGGTGATGTCGCCTTGCGCGTCGGCGTCGGCCGTGCGGTCGGCCGTGGACCAAGCGGTGTTCGTGACGTACCCGCTCTTCGAGATGGTGATGGTGGCGCCGTCGCTGCCGATGGCCACCGCGCCGTAGTAGATGCCTGTGGACCCGTCTTCCGTGAACGTGACGCTCGCGCTCGTCACGGTGGCGCCCGAGAACGCGGCCGCGTCGACCTCGCGCACGACCGTGACCTTCTGGCCGAAGCGCACGTTGGAGGCCGCCACGGCGCCTTGGGCGTCCGCGTCCGCGGCCCGGTCCGTCGTGAGGAAGGCCGTGTTCGTGACGTAGCCGGCCTTCGCGATCGTGATCGTCGCACCGTCGCTCGTCGTGGGCACCACACCATAGTACACACCCGTGGCGCCGCTCTCGACGAACGTGATGGCCGAGCTCGTCACGGTCGCGCCGGAGAAGGCCGCGCCGTCGAGTTCGCGCGTGACGGTGACCTTCTGCGAGAACTTGACGTTCGTCGCGGAGGTGGAGCCCTGCGCGTCCGTGTCCGCGGTGCGGTCCGTCGTGGAGAACGCCGCGTTCGTGACGTAGCCCGACTTGACGATGGTGATCGCCGCGTTGTCGTTGGCGATGAGGACGGCGCCGTAGTAGACGCCGGTGGAACCGCTCTCGATGAACGTGACGCCGCCGCTCGTGACGGTGGCGCCCGAGACGGCCGCCGCGTCCACTTCCCGGGTGACGGTGACCTTTTGGCCGAAGTTGATGCCCGTGGCCGAGGTGGAACCCTGGGCGTCGCCGTTGGCTGTGCGGTCGGTCGTGGAGAAGGCGGTGTTCGTGACGTAGCCGGCCTTCGCGATCGTGATGGCGGCGTTGTCGTTGGCGATCGTGACGGCACCATAGTAGATGCCCGTCGAGCCGCTTTCGATGAACGTAGCTCCGCCGCTCGTGACGGTGGCGCCGGAGAACGCCGCCGAGTCGGCCTCGCGCGTGACGGTGACCTTCTGGCTGAACTTGACGCCGCTCGCCGTCGTGTCGCCTTGCAACGCGTTGTTCGTGGCACGGTTGCTCATCGTGTAGGCGGTGTTCGTGACGTAGCCGGCCTTGGTGATGGTGATCGTGCCGCCGTCGTTGGCCACGAGGACGGCGCCGTAGTAGATGCCCGTCGAGCCGCTTTCTGTGAACGTGACGCTGCCGCCTGTGACGGTGGCGCCGCTAAAGGCGGTGCCGTCCACCTCGCGTGTCACCGTGACCTTCTGGCCGTAGATCATGGTGAAGGCGGACCCGGTCTTGTCGGTGAGCGAGGTCGTGAGGACGCCGGTGCCGCCCGCGAGGTTGGCCGATGTCACGTAGCCGTCCTTGACGACGTTCACGTCGAAGTTGTGGTCGGCGCCGAGCATGTCGAGGGCGAGGTAGTAGTCTCCGCTGCCAATCTCGTACGAGCCGAAGATGGTCGTCGTGGTGCCATTGGCCGCCGCGAAGTCGGTCGAGGTGAGGCCCGTCATGGCGTTGCCGAGCTCGTCGTTGACTCGTACCTTGAGGTTGTACTCGATGGCGGAGATCTGATCGAGGCGCGGGTTCGTGCCGTAGGTCGCGGTGACGCGCAGCCGCATGTAATAGAAGTTGCTGGCCGAGCACGTTGCATTGATGGTCGTCGTGGACCAGTCGCTGGGTAGCGTCCAGGTGACTGTGTACGTGCCGGCGGCGCTCTTCAGGTTGCCCGTGCCGTCGTTGACGGCCGAGAGGGCGGACCACGCGCCGTTCCAGTACTCCCATGTGACCGTGCCGACGGTGCCCGCGGTCGAGTACTTAACGTAGAGTTTGTCGAAGACGGAGTTCATGCCGAAGTAAACTTCTTTGTAGTTGGCGCCGCCGTTGTTGTCGATCTGGCCCACGTCGTTCGTGGTGGCGTCGTTGGCCGCCGACGTGAACGAGGTGAACGTGCTGCCGTTGTTCTGGGCGCACACCTGGTCGATGTTGGCGTTGGCGCCCGCCAGCGGCGCGGCCGCGGCGGTGTCCGCGAAGAGAAGGAGGAGGAGGCCCGCGGCAAGAGTGAGGAGTCCGACGTACTGGATTCGTCGTGTCCCATCGGCCATTCCTGAGCACATCCAAGAGGGGAAGTCGGTGGGGCGTGAGACTCGAACGTACGCCCATTTTGTTCTCTGAACTCCGGCCTCAAAAGGAGAACGGGAAAGGCTGATGAACCCGAACCCACAATTTTCCTCTCGGGCCCAAGGGCCTTCGGGCCCTCGCGTGCGACTCGATCGGAGCGCTCCGGAATTGAACTGGAGCGATTCTCCCTGGACGCCGTTTTGGCCCCCTCGACTTCGCTTTGATTAGGGTTCTGGAAAAGGTTCTTACGCAACCCTCGTAGGAGCAGCGGTTGGCGAGTGACGTGAAAGCGAATCGAGCGCCTGGCACCCGCGGCCTCTTCAGCGACGAGAAGGCCGAACAGGGCATCAGCATGATGATCGTCTACGTGTCGCTGGTGCTCGTCGCGGCCGTCGCCGGGGCGGTGCTCATCCAGAACGGCGCGAAACTCCGCGAGAAATCGGAGCGCACCGGTTCCGAGGTCGCTCGCCAGATCTCGAGCAACATGAACTTCGTGTCGGCCCAGGGCCAACGCCCTGCGGCTCCCGGTGACCTCGAGACGCTCAACATCCTCATCTCGCCGGCGGCGGCCAGTGCCGCCATCGACCTGTTCAAGGCGACGGTCATGCTTCAAAAAGGCGACCTGAGCATGAACTATGCGTACTCGGACCTCGGCCCGGGCAGCCAACTCTTCGGCACGACGGAAGTCCGCGACATCGACGACTCCCACACCGCGGCCGAGCCTCTCATGAACACGGGCGACCTCATCTACATCGACATCGACCTCACCGCCGACACCATGGAGTTCGCCCCCCGCGACATCGTGTCCATCACGATCTTCCCCGAAGTCGGCAACGCGCTCCCCATCCACTTCGAGGTGCCTTCGAGCTTCGGCGACGACCTCGTCGTGCCCTTGAGCGCCTAGGCCCTGGGACGGGGCCTTCCAACCCCGCGGGGACCATCTCCCCCCGGGCCAGAGGGCCCTCGCCGCCCGGCGCCCTCATCGCGGACCCTTAAAGGTTCTACGGCCGACTCACGGCACGAGAGGTGAGAGAGCATCGGCCGCGCCACGCGCTACGTTAGGGACGAATCCGCGGCCGCAGGCCCCGGCGCGACACTCATGTTCATCGCGTCGATCCTCGTCGCCTCCCTCGTGACCGCGTTCATCATCGACCTCGTCGGCCAGTCGACCATCCGCGGGGCGCACGCCGGCAACGAGGCACGGGAACAATCGGAGTCGACGCTTCGACTCGACAGCATCTCCGCCATCCGCCCGAACACGTCCTCACCCCTCACCCTTCTGGACATCTACGTCTCCGTGCCGTCCTCCGCCGCCCCGTTGGACCTGGATCGCCTCCTCATCGAGGCCCTCGACGACGAGGACCTCGTCCGGCTGGCTTACGTCGACGGGCCCGCGAGTGACGACGAGTACAACGCCACCATCGTGCGGGATTCCGGCACGGCCTTCGATTCGGCCGACGCCATTCTCACGAACGGGGACTCCGTCAAGCTCAGGGTCAACCTGACCTGGACCGACCTGGAGCTCTCGGCGCGCGATTTCCTCGAGGTCCACATCCTGCCCGGCTCGGGAGCCCCGCTCCAGGCACGGTTCTACGCCCCGGCCACGTTGGGGACCGCTCTGCGCGTCGAGCTTTATTAGCCAGCGGGCCCCCGGCCCGCAAGGGCCCAAGGGGGTCGCAGGGCGTTCCTCCGGCTCGACCTTCGGTCCAGGGCCCGTACTTCCCCCCTCCCCCAAGAGCCTGTCTGACGGAGGTATATGCCTTCGAGCATGGGAATGCCTGCTCAGGTGAAGCGCCGTGAAGGCTAACCGCAAATTTGTGATGAAGGACAACGCAGAAATCGGTATCGGAACGATGATTGTGTTCATCGCCTCGGTCCTCGTGGCGGCAGTGGCCGCTGCGATCCTGGTGAACACGAGCGGCCTCCTGCAATCGAAGGGCAAGGCTGCCGGCGAGCAATCCATCAAGCGGGTTGCGAGCAACATCGAAGTCTCGCGCATCATGGCCGACCGCGACGACGCGACGACCGACATGCAACGCCTCGTCCTCTACCTCTCCTTGGCGCCCGGCGCGAGCAAGGTCGACCTCAAGTCGCTCGTGTTCATGTGGAGCGACGGTTCGAACATCCTTGACATCCCCTGGGACGGAAGCCTCCCCGCGGGCGCGCCCGGCAACACGAACGACGCCAGCGCCGGCGGATACATCATCGGCGACACCGAAGGCGCCGCCGCGGTCCTGCCTCCGACGGCCTTCTGCGTGCGCGACGAGGACGGATCCGTCACGGACCCCACGGGTGCCGGCGGCTCGGCCCTCACGCCCGGCGACATCTGCCTGATCACGTTCCTGCTCACGGTCGACCTCGGCAACCCGCCCGCTGCGGGCGAGCCCGGCCTGTTGGCAGCCAACGACCAGGTCCAGCTGACGATCGTGCCCGAAGTCGGCAGCCCCGTCCACGCGGACTTCACGATGCCCGAATCGTTCGGCTCGGACGTCTTCGTGGTCGTGTCGCAGTAGACCCGTCCAGGTGGGCGCCGTCACGGCGCGGCGCCCACCCTCTCTTTCCCTCTGCACGAACGCCGCGAGCCAGGAGGTCGTCAACATGGGACTCTTCAACCGGACCAAGGCCCCCGAAACGGAGGCGACGGCGAACCCGCCCGCCTCGACGGAGCCCGGCAAGTCTGCCGCCCCCCAACGGGAAGCCGTCCCCCCACCCACCGCGCCGGCCTCCTCGGCGCTTCCCTCTCCAACGGCATCCCCCGCGCCGCCGGCACCCGCGCCGGCCCCGGCCCCCGCGGGAGACCCCGCCGCCCAACAACTCCTCCGGGACCTCGCGGTCAAGATCGGCCAGTTGGCCGGCACCGCCGAGTCCGAACGCGACGCCGTGAAGAAGTTCACGAACCGCGTCGAGAAGATGGAAGACCGCCTCGAGATGTTCCAGATCCTCTTCGAATCCCTCTCCCTCAAGTACAACCCCTTCCTCGGCAAGGAAGAGGCCGACGCCTTCGAGGGCCAGACCCTCCTGCCGGACCACCCCGGCGGCGGCAACGGCGGCGGACAGGCGGCCGAGGCCGTCAGCGAGACGGCGCCGGCCCCGCCCACCCACGCGACGGGTCGACCCCACACGCACAACGGCGACGGCTACGCGCCCCAGGAGATCCGCGCCAAACCCGGCAGCGAGATCGTCGCCGTCCGCAGCCCGGCCACGCCGCACCCCCCTGCGCCTCCCGCGCCGCCTGCACCGGCCGCGCCCATTGCGCGACCCGCACCCACCCCCATCCACGTCAACGCCCCCCCGGCGACGGCGCCCCGGCCCGTCCTCTACCAGCCGGCCTCGCCCTGGGGCGAACCCCACGTGCGGGGCGCCCGCGAATCCTACCTCGCCCTTTGCTGGTTCGAGCACCTCTACAAGTCCGTCGAACCCCACATGGCGCTGCGATTCCTCGACCACTACCTCGAACTCGGCTGGCTCACGCCCCAAGCCTACGAGTGGCTGCGCCACCTGGCCATCTCCGTCTCGCCCCCGCCCGAGTCGGCCACGATCGCCGAACCCGTCCAACCCAAGAAGCTCACGCCGCTGCAGGTCGTGCGCCTGCACAAGTCGAGCCTCCGATTCTTCGACCACGTCTTCCGTTTCAGCATGGACGCGGGGGAGACGCGCCGGCTGGAACAAGCCGTACACGGACTTGTCGAACGAGGATAGATGTAAAGCGAACGAAGGGAACCTGCCATGGGGTTTGGCGTATCCGGTGCCACGGGCATCCTGCTCGTCGGCGTGATAATCCATTTCGGAACCCTCAGCGCGAGCTATTTCAGCGTCGAGCACACCCTGCGCGAGGCGAACCGCGTCGCCGACGCCCACGCGACCGCCTTGCGCCTGGGAAGCCTCTCGATCACTAACCACACGTATGACGGGATCAACCAGACCGTCCGGATCAACGTGACCAACACGGGCTCCATCACCTTCGACGCCGGCGAGGCCGACCTCGTCCTCGACGGCAGCCTGGAGACGTCCGCCATCACCGACCTCAAGGTCGCCAATGCCACGAGCGACGTCTGGCCGCCCGCGACCCGCCTCGAGATCTTCGCCGACGCCGCCGCGGACCCCACCGCCATCGTCGTCGTCGCGCCCACGGGCGCCTCGGCCTACTGGAGGCTCTAGATGGCCAGCGGACCCGCGGCCGAGACCATCCTCTTCATCGGCGCCGTCGTCACGGCCGCCGCCGTCGTCGGCGTCCTAGGCGTCGTCGTCCAGGACTTCTCCGGCGGACTGCGGGCCCGCGGCGGTTCGCTCGCGAAGGAGATGGGCACGGACGTCGCCATCATCAACGACCCCATGGCCATGAGCGTCGCCCCCTTGACGCTCTTCGTCAAGAACACGGGCGGCAGCGTCCTCACGGCCTCGCTGACGAACGCGTTCCTCGACGGCGCCATGTCCGCCGCGCCCACCTTCGACGTCCTGGGGTCCGCCGACGACTCGACGTGGCGCCCGGGCGACGTCCTCAAGATCACCACCCCCGACCTCGCCGTCGCCTCGGGCGACCACCGCGTGCGCGTCGTCAGCGAGACGGGCGTCAGCGCCGAACTCCAGTTCCACCAGGCCTAACCATGGACACCCTCAGCTTCCAACTCGAACGAGACGACCTCTGTGACCGCTTCGGCGGCGGCCTGCCCCGCGGCAGCCTCATCGTCATCGAAGGCCCCCCCGGAACGGGCAAGAGCATCCTCACGCAACGGCTCGCCGTCGGCCTCACCCAGAACGGACACTCGACGGCCATCGTCTCCACCGAACTCACCACGATGGGGTTCCTCTCCCAGATGCACAGCCTCGACTACAGCGTGGAACAGTCCATGTTGGAGGAGAACCTCGTCCTCATCCCCGTCTACCCCTCCCTCGCGGCCCGCGCGCCCCAGTCCGAACTCCTCGAACGCCTCGTGCGCGCCCGGCGCATGTACACGAAGGACGTCGTCATCATCGACACCTTCTCCAAGTTCCTCGAGGACCACGAACGCGCCTACGGCAGCGGCCGCAAGGCGAATGAGGTCGTCGAGGCGACCCTCTACCACTTCAAGCGCCTCAACGGCCTGGGCAAGACCGTCATCCTCAACCTCGAGACGGGCCACGTCCGCGACGAGATCCTCAACCTCTTCCGCAACGCCGCCGACGTCTACCTCACCCTCAAGTTCGAACTCCTGGGGAACACCGCCACCCGACGCATCATCGTCAACCGCATGCTGCGCGCCAGCAGCCGCGTCGGCGACGTCATCGGTTTCCGCGTCGAACCCCGCCTTGGCATCGTGATCGAGATCCGCTCGGTGATCTAGCGATGGACACGCTCGACGACGCCCTCCAACGCAACCCTCACCTACGCGCCTACCTGGACGCGTGGCGCCAGAGCGGCCGCGACGCGCCCACGTACGTGCCGGTCCTCACGGGCGACCTCAAGAACGTGCGTCCGATCAACCTCCTCTACCCCGTCGGGGACCCCATCTTCATCCACCTCGTGCAAGGCCCCGAGGACCACCTGCCACGCTACGTCGGCATCGAACCCGAGCTCACCGCCCCGGACCGTCCCGCCTACGACGCCCTTCGCATGCAGGCCTTCCTGCGGGCCCCCGAGATCCCCGTCCCCGAATCGTGGTCCGACGCCGAGGGCGTCCTGCCCAGCCTCTTCGGCCGCATCCTGGGCTCCGGCGTGCTCACCGTCGAGGACGGCAAGAAGCAACGGCGCGTGCGCATCTCGAAGGCGCTCGAGGAACGCCTGCGCTACCGCCTCACGCGCGACGTCGCAGGCTACGGCCCCATCGAGCCCCTTGCGCGCGACACGTGGATCGAGGATGTCAACTGCACGGGACTCAGCGACCTCCACGTCGTCCACAAGCTCTTCGGCATGGTCCGCACGAACCTGCGCTTCGCCACGAACGGCGAGCTCAACGGGTTCCTCGAGGCCATCGGCGAACGCATGGGCCGAAGCGTCTCCGCCACGAACCCCATCGTCGACGGCACGCTCCCCAACGGCAACCGCATCAACATCGTCTACGGCGAGGACGTCAGCAAGGGCGGCTCCTCCTTCACCATCCGCAAGCAGGCGGAGACGCCGGTGCCCGTCACGCAGCTCATCTCGTGGAAGACGATGGACGCCCAGCTCGCCGCCTACTTGTGGCTCTGCGTCGAGAACGGCATGAACTTCTTCGTCAGCGGCGAGACGGCCAGCGGCAAGACGACGACGCTCAACGCCTCGCTGCCGTTCATCCCCGCGAAGAACAAGATCATCACCGCGGAGGACACGCCCGAGGTCATCCTGCCCCACAAGAACTGGCAACAACTCGTCACGCGCGACCGCGGCACGAAGGACTCGCGCGTCAACATGTACGAACTCCTCAAGGCCGCCCTGCGGTCCCGCCCCAACTACATCATCGTCGGCGAGATCCGTGGCGCCGAGGGCGCCGTCGCGTTCCAGGCCATGCAGTCCGGCCACTCGACCATGGCCACGTTCCACGCGTCCAGCGTCGCCAAGCTCGTCCAACGCTTCTCGAGCGACCCCATCAACGTGCCCCAACAGTTCATGAACAACCTCAACGTCGTGCTTGTCCAGTCCGCCGTCTACCTGCGCGGCCGCATCCTGCGCCGCGTCATCGCCGTCGAAGAGATTGAAGGCTACAGCAAGCGGGCCAACGCCGTCATCACGCGCCAGGTCTTCCACTGGGACCCCGCCCACGACCGCCAGATGTTCTCCGGCCGGAACAACAGCTTCGTCCTCGAGAACCTCGTCGCCCCCCGCATGCACTTCCGCGACCCGCGCAAGATCTACGCCGAACTCGACCGGCGCACCAAGATCATCCAGGACCTCGTCGCGACCGGCGAGTTCGACTACCAACGCGTCGCCGACTTCTTCTTCCAGCAGGCCGAGGCCCTCGCGGCCCAACAGACGACGCAGGTGCCCGCATGATCACGCGCGAAGAACTCGCGATCGGCAACCCCGACCTCGATGCCTACCTCGACGAATACACGCGCAGGACGGGCCGCCGCCCCCGCTTCGTCCAGGTCCTGCACCCCGAGGACATCGGGACGCCCGTCGACCTCTACTACCCCGTCACGCCCGAGGTCTGCGTCCACATCCACCAGGGCGAGAACGGCCTCGAGTACACCGTCGTCGAGCCCACACTCGGCCCCGGCGAGGACGCCGCCCTCGCACGCGTCAAGCGTCTCGTCTTCGAACGCGCCGTCCGCCGACGCCCCAAACCGGGCCAGGCCTTCGAGCAGGCACTCCTCGAGGTCTTCGCCCGCGTCAGCCAGGACGGCGGCTCGCCAGAACACTTGGGCCTCCCCCCCGACCGCATGAGCCGCATCCGGTACGTCCTCGTGCGCGACCTCGCACGCTTCGGACCCCTCGAGGCCCTCATGCGCGACACGCACGTGGAGGACATCCAGGCCGTGGGCACGGCCCCCATCCACGTCATCCACAAGGACTTCGGCATGTTGGCCACGAACATCCGGTTCTCCGACATGGCCGCCGTCGACTCCTACCTGCGCAACCTCTCCGAACGCGTCGGACGACCCGTGAGCGACTCGCGCCCCATCGTCGACGCGACGCTGCAGGACGGAAGCCGCATCAACATCGTCTACGCCGACGACGTCTCGCGCAAGGGCCCGAGCTTCAGCATCCGACGCGCCCAGGAGCACCCCATCACGGTCACCCGGCTCATCGGTTGGGGCACCCTCACGTCCCAGATGGCCGCCTACCTCTGGCTCTGCCTCGAGAACAACATGAGTGTCTTCGTCTGCGGCGAGGCGGCCTGCGGCAAGACCGCGACCCTCAACGCGCTCCTGACCTTTGTCAACCACCGCTCGAAGATCTTCACCGCCGAGGACACGCCCGAGGTGCGGCCGCCCCACGAGGTCTGGCAACGCCTCTTGACGCGCGAGACGGGCCCGGAGGAGGCCCAGATCCACATGTTCGAGCTCCTCAAGGCCGCCCTGCGGTCCCGCCCCAACTACATCATCGTCGGCGAGATCCGCGGCGCCGAAGGCAACGTCGCGTTCCAGGCCATGCAGACCGGGCACCCGACGATCGCCACCTTCCACGCCGAGAACAAGGCCAAGATGATCCAGCGCCTCACGACGGACCCCATCAGCATCCCCGTCACGTTCATCGACAACCTCAACGTCGCCGTCTTCCAGCAAGCGACGCTGCGCAACGGCCGCCTCGTGCGCCGCGTCACCGCCATCGACGAGATCGAAGGCTACTCCGAGTGGGACCACGGCGTCGTCACCCGCCCCGCCTTCCTCCATGATGGCCCCTCCGACCACCACGTGTTCAAGGCCTTCAACAACAGCTACATCCTCGAGGAGAAGATCGCGGCCCAGCACGGCTACAACGACCCCCAAGAGGTCTACCGCGAGCTCTCGCGCCGCGCCAAGTTCCTCGACGTCCTCGTCGAGCGCCGCATCTTCGAGGCCGAACGCGTGAACACCCTCGTGCGCCTCTACGTCGACAAGGGCGCGGACGCCGCCATGGTGGAGGTCGCCTAGCGTGAACTACCTGCGGTCCTTCCAATACGTCCACGTCACCCCCGCGCGCTACTTCGCCCTCTACGTGACGCCCGTCGTCGCCGGCAGCATCGTGGCGAGCCTCCTCATCGTCACCGCGCTCAAAGACATCATGCCGATCTGGCTGCAGGCGCTGCTCCCGTTCCTCATCGTGGGCATCGCGACCGCGTTCATCGTGATGTACCCCGTCGCGCAGGCCGACAACCGCAAGATGGCGATCAACCAGGCCATCCCCTTCTTCATGACCCACTTCGGCGTCCTCTCGACGTCGAACCTCCCGCGCCAGGAGATCTTCCGGCTCCTGGGCGAACGCAAGGACTACGGGCCGCTGGCGGAAGAACTCTACAAGATCTACCGCCTGAGCGCCCAGTGGAACATGCCGCTGCCCCAGGCGTGCCGCTTCGTCGCCGTCTCGAGCCCCTCCCAGATCCTCGCGGACTTCCTCGACCGGCTCGCCCAGACGCTCGAAACCGGCAACGACCTCGAGACGTTCCTGCGCCACGAGCAGACCGTCGTCCTCAAAGAGTACGCGACCGTCTACGAGACGTCCAACCACCAGATCGTCTCGCTCAAGGACACGTACGCGAGCCTCGTCATGAGCGGCGCCTTCTTCGCCATCTTCGCCATCATCGCGCCCACTATCACGGACATCGACCCCGTCCAGATCTTCACGGGCATCCTCGTCATGTTCCTCTTCATCGAGATGCTAGTCCTCTTCCTCTTCCGCTTCCGCGTGCCCGCCGACCACGTGTGGCACAAGCTGCCCATCTCGACGCGCCACCGGTCCATGGTCCGCCTCATCTGCGTGGCCGCCTTCACGGCGGGCCTCGTCATCATGGCGCTCCTCTGGCCCATCACGCAACTGCCGCTCTCGATCAAGATCGCCTTCGCCCTCACCCCCCTGGGCGTCGCGGGGTTCTACAGCGAGATCGAGGAACGCAGGATCCGGCGCCGCGAGGACAACTACGGGGCCTTCATCCGCTCGGTCGGCACGAGCGTCGAGAGCCGCGGCGGCAACTTCCGCGAGGTGCTGCGCCGAATCAAGACGCACGACTTCGGACCCCTCAGCCGCATGGTCCACAACCTCTACGCGCGCGTCACGTGGCGCCTGCACGACCTGTTGGCCTGGCGCTACTTCGCCGCCGAGAGCGGCAGCAACCTGGTGGCCCACTTCAACGAGATGTTCGTCGAG